>Ga0157370_10001462_pt1 | contig 29206 bp, 20 predicted proteins | sample C35metaG_FD_113463 | JGI IMG/M metagenome (GOLD analysis project Ga0157370, IMG submission 113463) | Corn rhizosphere microbial communities from Kellogg Biological Station, Michigan, USA - C3-5 metaG | ecosystem: Host-associated > Plants > Roots > Rhizosphere > Soil | place: USA: Michigan...
GCGGACGCGGGAGAACTCGCTGCTGCGGGCACTGGGCCTGACCCGCGGCCAGTTGCGCGGGATGCTTGCGCTGGAGGCTGTCCTCATTGCAGGGGTGGCAGCCGTCATCGGCTCGGCACTGGGCGTGCTGTATGGCTGGCTCGGCGCCCAGTCCGCCTTGGGCGGTTTCACCACAGTGGTGGCCGTGGTGCCGTGGGCCCAGGTGCTGCTTGTGGTGGCCGTGGCCGCCGCGGCCGGACTGCTCGCCTCCGTGGTGCCCGCCCACCGCGCGGCCAGGCTGTCCCCCGTTGAGGGCCTCGCCATGGACTGATCCGGTCCGCCCGGACGGAATTTGCCGCCGTTCCCGCATTTTGCCGCCTGTCTACCTGCGGCAAAATGCGGGAACGGCGGCATTTCACGTGGGTCACCGGATCAGGACACCATGGCCGCCTGCTTCCGGACGCTGGCAGGTTATCCACAGAAGCCAATTTGCCCCTTACCTGGCAGTTCACGTGATGGCACGCTGGGAGGCATGAACACGTCACGCCTGATCCTGCCGGCGGATTTGCGGCTCGTGGGACAAGATTCCCGGAAGCTCGCCCAGCGCACGAACAGGGGTGAGCTGGTGCGTATCCGCCGCGGCGTCTATGCGAAATCCGCGGACTGGAACGGTTCAAGCCCGGCCCAGCGGTACGGCCTGCAGGCTGCCGCATTCCAGGCCCTGGCACCGCGGCAGCCGGTATTTTGCCATGCGACGGCGGCCCGACTGTGGGGCTTGTGGATCGTCGGAGTGCCGTCAAAGCTGCATGTGGTGACGGAAACCGCCACCAGCGGCCGCAGCAACAACGGGGTGATTCGCCACTTCGGATCGCTGACGGGCAGCATGGTGCAGTGCGGCCCGTTTCTGCTCACCGACAAGCTGACGACCACGCTGGCATTGATCAAGGAGCTGTCCTTCCCCTACGCCGTGGCGGTCTGCGACTCCGCGCTGAGGATTCCGGAGGCCCGCGATGCTGTCAACCAATTTGCGGCCGCCGGCTCCCCGCCGCCCCCGGGTGAACCGCGGTGGTTCACCGACGGCCCGCAGGGTCCGGCGCTCGCCGTGGAGGAGCTGAAGTCTGCCGCGGGAAGTTTCAAGAGCAGGGCCGCCCGCGATCGGACTCTTGCCGTGGTCAACTTCGCGTCGGCCCTGTCCGGCTCGGCGGGCGAATCGATCAGCCGCGCAAAAATGTTCCAGCTGGGATTCCCGGCACCAATCCTCCAAAAGCCGTTTGCCCTCCGCGACGGCCGAGAGGCAAAAGTGGACTTTTGGTTCGAGGAACATGCGCTCGTGGGTGAATTCGACGGGAAGGGAAAGTATCTCCGCGCCGATTGGGGAGGCGGAGCATCGATTCAGGACCGGGTGCTGGCGGAGAAGGCGCGGGAGGACCAAATCCGCGCCCAAGGCGTGGGATTTGTCCGCTGGACGTGGGCTGAAATGTTGGACCGAGAACGGTTCCCCGCCCTCCTGCGCGAGGCGGGGCTCCGGCAAAAGTGATGTCCGAACGCAAAATTGGCGGGATCTCGACAAGCTCGATCACCGGCGCCAATTTCCGGCTGGTGCCTACGCCTCGGCGGGTTCCTCGTACTTGGGGAAGATCGGCGTCGGGGCAGGCAGCACGGTGCCGGGGGCCAGGGGCGTCCCGACGGCGGCGAACTGGCGGACGGCGTCGTCCGGCGACGTGCCCTGCCCCAACACGTCCAGGAGCTTCGCGGCGGAGTCAGGCATGACCGGCTGGACCAGGATGGACACAATGCGCAGCACCTCAAGGGTCACATACAGCACGGTCTCCATGCGGGGCACGTCCGTCTTGCGCAGCACCCACGGGGCCTGCTCGGCGAAGTAGGCGTTGGTGTCGCCCAGGACGTGCCAAATTTTCTCCAGCGAACCGTGGAAGTCCTGCGCCTGGTAGGCCTGCCGGGCGTGGTCCAGGAGCGCCCCGGCCGCGGCCAGAATCGACTCGTCCGCGGCTGTCAGCTCCCCGGGTACGGGCACAACACCCGCGCAGTTCTTCGCCACCATGGACAGCGAACGCTGGGCCAGGTTGCCCAGGTTGTTGGCCAGGTCGGAGTTCATCCGGCCCACGACGGCGTCGTGGTTGTAGGAGCCGTCCGCACCGAAGGGGACCTCGCGCAGCAGGAAGAAGCGCACCTGGTCCAGGCCGTACTGGGCCACCCAGTCGGCCGGGGCCACCACGTTGCCGAGGGACTTGGACATCTTCACGCCGTTGTTGTGGAGGAAACCGTGGATCATGACCCGCTTGGGCAGCTCGATCCCGGCGGACATCAAAAATGCCGGCCAGTACACGGCGTGGAAGCGGGAGATGTCCTTGCCGATGATGTGCACGTCCGCGGGCCAGAACTTCTGGAAGGCTGCCGAGTCGACGTCGGGGTAGCCCACGCCCGTGAGGTAGTTGGTGAGGGCGTCAACCCACACATACATGACGTGTTTGTCGTTGCCGGGGACCGGGACGCCCCAGTCGAAGGTGGTGCGGCTGACGGAGAGGTCATCCAGGCCGCCCTTGACGAAGCTGATGACCTCGTTGAAGCGGGTCCGCGGCGCGCCGAATTCGGGCTGTTCCTCGTAGAGGGCCAACAGTTTTTCCTGGTAGTTGGACAGGCGGAAAAAGTAGCTTTCCTCTTCCGTCCAGGTCAGTTCCGTGTCGGTGACCTTGGAGTAGCGCTTGCCGTCCTCGCGGAGTTCGGTCTCGTCGTCGCCGTAGTAGGCCTCGTCGCGGACGGAATACCAGCCCTCGTACTTGCCCAGGTAGATGTCACCGGCGTCCTCCATCTTCTTCCAGATGGCCTGCGACGCTGCCAGGTGGTCGGCATCGGTGGTGCGGATGAACCTGTCGTAGCTGATGCCAAGTGCCGCGTGCGCCTCCTTGTACACGGCGGCGTTGCGGTCCACCAGTTCCTTGGGCGTGATGCCTTCCTTTTCGGCTGCCTGGGCAATCTTCATGCCGTGCTCATCCGTGCCGGTCAGGAACATGACGTCATACCCGTCCAGGCGCTTGAAGCGTGCCATGGCGTCCGTGGCGATGTACTCGTAGGCATGCCCGATGTGCGGAACACCGTTCGGGTACGTAATGGCGGTGGTCAGGTAGTAAGGCGTCTTGGCCGGTTCAGATGATGTCACCCTACGAATTTACCGTGAACAGGCACGATTAACCGCTTCGTAACAAAAACGACGGCGGCGTCCCCGCCTCAGTGGGAACGCCGCCGTCGGATGTCGCAGAAGGTCAGTCCTCCAGGTCCACCTCGCGGGCCACGGTGGCGCCGATCTCGGCCTTGATGGACTCCAGCAGGCCCTGCGGCACGGAGCTGTCCACGGTGATGAGGGCCAGGGCCTGGCCGCCCTCGCTGTGGCGGGCCACCTGCATGCCGGCAATGTTGACATTGTTTTCGCCCAGCAGGCGGCCCAGCGTGCCCACCACGCCGGGGCGGTCCGCGTAGGAGATGACCAGCAGGTGGTCGCTCATGGGGATTTCCAGCTCATAGCCGTTGACGCCGACAATCTTTTGGATCTGCTTCGGACCTGTCAGCGTCCCGGCCACGGAGATCTGCGAGTCGTCGGACAGCGCGCCGCGGATGGTCAGCACGTTGCGGTAGTCGGCGGATTCCAGCGTGGTGATCAGGTTGGTCTTGATGCCGCGCTGTTCAGCCAGGATGGGCGCGTTGACGTAGGAAACCTGCTCCGAGACCACGTCCTTGAAGACGCCCTTCAGCGCGGAGAGTTCCAGCGCCTTGACGTCCAGGGCGGCAATCTCGCCGGCCACCTCGACGTCGATCTGCGTCACCGAGGCGTGGGTCAGGGCGGTGAAGATGCGGCCCAGCTTCTCGATCAGGGGGATGCCCGGGCGGACATCGGAGGCGATCACGCCGCCAGCCACGTTGACGGCGTCGGGGACCAGCTCGCCGGCCAGCGCCAGGCGGACGGACTTGGCCACGGAGACGCCGGCCTTTTCCTGGGCCTCGCCAGTGGAGGCGCCCAGGTGCGGGGTGGCAATGACGTTGTCCAGGGACAGGAAGTCGACGTCGGTGGCCGGCTCCTTGACGAACACGTCAATCCCGGCGCCGGCAATTTCGCCGTCGCGCAGGGCAATGTTCAGGGCCGCTTCATCGATGAGGCCTCCGCGGGCCACGTTGATGACGTAGGCGCTCTTCTTCATCTTCGCGAACGCTTCGGTGCTGATCATGCCGACGGTTTCCGGCGTGCGCGGCATGTGGATGGTGATGAAGTCGGACTGTTCCAGCAGCTCATCCAGCGAGAGCAGCTGCACGCCCAGGCTGGCGGCGCGGGCGGAGGTGACGTAGGGGTCGTAGGCGACTATTTCCATGCCGAAGGCCTTGGCACGTTCGGTGATCAGGGCGCCGATGCGGCCCAGGCCGATGATGCCCAGCTTCTTTTCCAGCAGTTCGGTGCCGGTGTACTTGGAGCGCTTCCACTCGCCGTTCTTCAGGGCGGTGCTGGCGGCCGGAATGTGGCGGGCCAGGGAGAGGATGTGCCCGATGGTCAGTTCAGCTGCGGAGACAATGTTCGACGTCGGCGCGTTGACCACCATGACGCCGGCCTGCGTTGCTGCCTTGATGTCCACGTTGTCCAGCCCCACGCCGGCACGTGCAATGACCTTCAGGTTCTTCGCAGCCGCGATGGCCTCGGCGTCGACCTGGGTGGCCGAGCGGATCAGGATCGCGTCGGCATCGACGATGGCAGAGAGCAGCTGGGAGCGGTCGGAGCCGTCCGTCTGGCGGATTTCAAAGTCGGGGCCCAGCGCCTCAACTGTTGCGGGTGAAAGTTCCTCTGCGAGGAGTACAACTGGCTTGGTGGCGCTCACCTATGACCTCTTTAGCTCTCGTTGATGTTCTGGTGGGGATTTTGGTGAATGGCTTATTCGTAGGCGTTGCAACAAAAAAGCCGGACTCCAGTTTATGGGAGCCCGGCTTCCTTGCCGTAACAATCAGCCGGGACGGCGACGCAAGCGACGCGCGTCACACGGCCGGGGCCTAGCGGGCGACGGAACCTTCGGTGTAGTCGTCGTCGGACTTGATCCAGGAGAACAGCTTGCGCAGTTCGCGCCCGGTGGCCTCAATGGGGTGGTCCTCACCCTTCTTGCGCAGGGCCTTGAATTCCGGGGCGCCGGCGTCCTGGTCGTCAATGAAGCGCTTGGCGAAGGCACCGTTCTGGATGTCGGCCAGGACGGCCTTCATGTTTTCCTTCACGTCGGGGGTGATGACGCGGGGGCCGGAGACGTAGTCGCCGTATTCGGCCGTGTCGGAAACGCTCCAGCGCTGCTTGGCGATGCCGCCCTCGACCATGAGGTCAACGATGAGCTTGAGCTCGTGCAGCACCTCGAAGTAGGCAACCTCAGGCTTGTAGCCGGCCTCGGTCAGGGTCTCGAAGCCGTACTGCACCAGCTGCGAGGCACCGCCGCAGAGGACGGCCTGCTCGCCGAACAGGTCCGTTTCGGTCTCTTCGGTGAAGGTGGTTTCGATGACGCCGGCGCGGGTGCCGCCGATGCCCTTGGCGTAGGACAGGGCCAGCTCCCTGGCCTTGCCGGAGGGGTTCTGCTCGACGGCGATCAGGTCCGGCACGCCGCGGCCTGCCTCGAATTCGCGGCGGACAATGTGGCCCGGGCCCTTGGGTGCCACGAGGGCGACGTCGACGTCGGCCGGCGGCTGGATGTAGCCGTAGCGGATGTTGAAGCCATGGCCGAAGAAGAGTGCGTCGCCGGCGTTGAGGTTGGGGGCGATTTCCTCGGCGTACACGAAGCGCTGGACCTGGTCCGGGGTCAGGACCATGATCAGGTCGGCTTCCTTGACGGCGTCGGCAACGCTGAGCACGCGCAGGCCTTCGGCTTCCGCCTTGGCGCGGGACTTGGAGCCTTCCTTCAAGCCGACGCGAACGTCAACGCCGGAATCGCGCAGGCTCAATGCGTGTGCGTGCCCCTGGCTGCCGTAGCCGATGACGGCGACCTTGCGACCTTGGATGATGGACAGGTCTGCATCGTCGTCGTAGAACATGTCGGTCACTGTGAAACTCCTTGAATAATGGGTGTGTACTGCTGGTCTTCTAAACAGGTGCGGCTGTTGCGGCCGCGGTCGCACTTAGGAAGCGCGAAGTGCCCGGTCGCTCATGGAACGGGATCCCCGCCCAATGGCCAGGGTGCCGGATTGCACGATTTCTCGGATGCCGAAGGGCTCCAGCACGTTGAGCAGTGCCGTGAGCTTGTCCGGGTGGCCGGTGGCCTCAATGGTCAACGAGTCTGTGGACACGTCAACCACCGAAGCACGGAAAAGGTCTGCGGCTTGGGTGACCTGCAGCCTCGTGGCGGCATCCGCACGTACCTTGACCAGGATGTGGTCCCGTTGCACGGAATTATCTGAAACAAGTTCAACGATCTTGATGACGTTGACCAGTTTATTCAGCTGTTTGGTGACTTGTTCAATCAGCTCGCCGTCGGCGTCAACCACCACGGTCATCCGGGAGACGCCGGTGACCTCCGTGGGGCCCACTGCCAGGGAGTTGATGTTGAAGGCGCGGCGGGCAAACATGCTGGCCACGCGCGTCAGGACGCCGGGCTTGTCTTCCACCAGGACGGAAAGGGTGTGCCGTGTCATCTCTAGTCCTCCTCTTGCCAGACGGGTGTCATGTTGCGTGCCACTTGGATTTGGTCGTTGCTGACGCCCGAAGGCACCATCGGCCACACCATGGAGTCGGGGCTGACCACAAAGTCAATGACCACGGGGCGGTCGTTGATGGCCAGGGCGGCCTCAATGGTGGCGTCGATGTCCTCGACACGTTCGCAGCGCAGTCCCACGCAGTCGTAGGCATCGGCGAGCTTGACGAAGTCCGGGACGCGCATGCTGTCATGGCCGGTGTTGAGGTCGGTGTTGGAATAGCGGCTGTCGTAGAAAAGTGTCTGCCACTGGCGGACCATACCCAGGGAAGAGTTGTTGATGACGGCCACCTTGATCGGAATGTTGTTGATCCGGCAGGTGGCCAGCTCCTGGTTTGTCATCTGGAAGCAGCCGTCGCCGTCGATGGCCCACACCACGCGGTCCGGGTTGCCCACCTTGGCCCCCATGGCGGCGGGGACGGAGTAGCCCATGGTGCCGGCCCCTCCGGAGTTGAGCCAGGAACGCGGGCGCTCATATTTGACGAACTGCGCAGCCCACATCTGGTGCTGGCCCACGCCGGCCACATACACGCCCTCCGGACCGGTCAAGGCGCCGATCCGGGAGATGACGCGCTGGGGGGACATGAGTCCGTCCTCGGGTTCCGTCCAGCCCAGCGGGTAGGTGTCGCGCAGGTTGCCCAGGAACGCCCACCAGTCGCTGATGTCCGGCGCGCCACCGGCGTCAAACTCTACCTTCACGGCTGCAGTGAGGTCGGGGATGATCTCCTTCAGCGAGCCCACGATCGGAACGTCGGCCGTGCGGTTCTTGGAGATTTCCGCGGGGTCGATGTCGGCGTGGATGACTTTGGCATGCGGTGCGAAGCTCTTGAGCACGCCGGTGACGCGGTCGTCAAAGCGGGCGCCGAGGGTGATGAGCAAATCCGACTGCTGCAGTGCGGTCACGGCGGACACCGAGCCGTGCATGCCGGGCATGCCCACGTGCAGGGTGTGGGAATCGGGGAAGGCTCCCCGGGCCATGAGGGTGGTGGCCACGGGAATGCCCGTGAACTCGGCCAGTTCCAGGAGTTCCTGGGAGGCGTTCGCCTTGATGACGCCGCCGCCAACGTACAAGACGGGCTTCTTGGCTTCCCTGATGAGGCGGGCGGCCTCGCGCAGCTGCTTGGAGTGGCCGCGGAACACCGGACGGTAGCCGGGCAGGTCGATGGTGGGGGGCCAGGAGAACGTCATGAGTCCCTGCTGGGCGTCCTTGGACACGTCCACCAGCACGGGTCCGGGCCGGCCGGTGGAGGCGAGATGGAAGGCCTCGGCCAGCACCCGCGGGACGTCCTGGGCGTTGGTGACCAGGTAGGAGTGCTTGGTGACGGGCATGGTGATGCCCACAATGTCGGCTTCCTGGAACGCATCGGTGCCGATGACGCTGCTGGACACCTGGCCGGTGATGGCCACCATGGGAACGGAATCCATATGGGCGTCCATGATGGGCGTGACCAGGTTGGTGGCGCCCGGGCCGGACGTCACAATGCAAACGCCCACCTCGCCGGTGACCATCGCGTAGCCCTGGGCAGCGTGGCCGGCGCCCTGTTCGTGGCGGACCAGCACATGGTTCAGGGATGAGGCCATGAGCGGGTCGTAGGTGGGGAGGATGGCCCCGCCGGGAAGCCCGAAGACGTCCTTGACGCCAAGTTCCTCAAGTGAACGGACCAGCGCCTCGGAGCCGGTCATCTGCACCGGCGCAACTACGTTGTTGGGGCCTACGACGGCGGTTTGGGCGGCCGGGCTGACGGCGCCGGAGCTCCCGCCTGCGTGGCCGCCGTGTCCGTGGGACTTGGTTGCCAGCAACGCGGGGCTGGCGGGCGATCCTTTACTCATCGGTTCATCCTTTGGGAAACTCATGCTCTTGGGTACTTCTCCGGGGTGGCGTTTAAGGGTTGTTGACGCGCTCTTGCGAGTTGCCGCTGGTGGTGGAAACAAAAAAACCCCTCAGCCGGAAGGCTCTCATCGAGGGGTTTGCACGTGCTGCGACGTTCTCTTCACTTGTTAGTTAGAGGGTCATGGCCTGGTGCGGCCACTTTGCGTCACGCGCTAGCTAATGACGACTACGAGGTTCAGTTGCATACCTGTAGTCTCCCGTTTTCCGCTCCGGGGTGTCAAACAGCCCGCGCCGTCATCTCACAATGTGGACGCATGGTCCACTCTGTGGTCAATGCCGTTCCCTCCTTCCGTCGAGCCGGGTTTGCCCGGGTTGCCGGCACCCAGCCTTTGCAGGCTGGGATGGGCAGACACTGCCTCCACGCCGTGCGTGGCAAGAACTGTGAACAAGGCCGCCGAGGGCACATGCTCTCCGCTTAGCATCAGGGGCGAGGTGGAACCGTACTGGGTGATCAGGGACCAGTTATCTATTTCCGGATATACGGCCGTCACGGCGGAGAAATAAAAACTCAGCCACTGCCCGCCCACCTGGCACAGAAGGCGCTGGTTGCCCACAACCAGCCTGCAAGGCTGCCGTTCGCGCCACTGGACGGCCGCCTGCCTGTTGGCGGCGTTCCGCTTTGCTGCGTTCGACATGGCAGTGAGGCCCAGTCCGGCCAGGACAAAGGCCGGCCTGCCGAAATAAATCCCTGAGGTTTGGGTGAAAGTGACGTCCATGCCGTAGTGACGTGCATAGTCGGCAGGAACATCCATGAAAAAGACTTCGCCGGGGTTCGCCACGACATCCCACACCTGGACGGCCTGTGGCGCTTCCCCCCGCAGGAGACATGAGCGCAGATGACGCGCTTGCGCCCAGGACCGGGCGGAACTGTCATGCCGTTGCGCCACCACGGCTTCCGACTTGGTGAAATGGCCGTTTTCCCGGCGCCAGTGGCGGAAGGCGCGGTGACCGTTGATGGCTGCACGCACCAGTGCGGCAAGAGGGCCGGCAATGGCCACCAAATAAAGTGCCAACTCCGCCAAAGGCCGCCAGATCCCCGGGTTCCCACTGCCCGCACCCTACACCAGCAACCACGCGGCGAACATTGCCCCCAGATAGATCAGAGGTGCTGCGGCAAGCGGCACCGCCCATTTCAGATGCCGCTCGAGCCGTGTCGGTGTACTGCGCATAGTTGCCCCCAGGTGCAATGGTTTCCCTGCGAGCATATCCAAGCAGGGCCGGGGCGCCTGTAACAATCTGGATTAGCCGCAATAAGCTCCCGTCGAAGCGCTGTTGACCAGCATCGCATACTTGGCCAGCACGCCGGAGGTGAACTTGGGCGGAAGCGGTGCCCAGCCCTCCCGGCGCCCGGCCAGTTCAGCGTCATCCACCAGCAGGTCAAAGGTGCGTGCGGCGATGTCCACGCGGATCACGTCCCCGTCCCGCACGAATGCAATGGGGCCGCCGTCCACGGCCTCCGGGGCGACGTGGCCGATGCACAGCCCCGTGGTGCCGCCGGAGAAGCGCCCGTCGGTGAGCAGCAGCACGTCCTTGCCGAGGCCGGCCCCCTTGATGGCGCCGGTGATGGCAAGCATCTCGCGCATGCCAGGCCCGCCCTTGGGACCCTCATAACGGATGACGACGACGTCGCCGGCGTGGATTTCGCCGTTGTCGAGGGCGTCCAGGGCACCCTGCTCACGCTCAAACACCCTGGCGGTGCCTTCAAAGACATCCAGATCGAAGCCCGCACTCTTCACGACGGCGCCTTCGGGGGCCATGGAGCCGTGCAGGATGGTGATGCCGCCTGTCTTGTGGATCGGGTTGTCCAGGGCGCGCAACACCTTCCCGTCGGGATCCGGCGGATTGATGTCCGCCAGGTTTTCGGCAACCGTCCTGCCCGTGACGGTGAGGCAGTCGCCGTGGAGAAGGCCGGCGTCGAGCAATGCCTTCATGATGACGGGCACCCCGCCGATCTTGTCGACGTCGAACATGACATACCGGCCAAACGGCTTGAGGTCGCCCAGGTGCGGGATTTTGTCTCCGATGCGGTTGAAGTCGTGCAATGTCAGGTCAACCTTGGCCTCGCGGGCAATGGCGAGCAGGTGCAGCACCGCGTTGGTGGAGCCGCCGAAGGCCATGGTGACGGCGATGGCGTTCTCAAAGGCCTTCTTCGTCATGATGTCCCGGGCGCGGATGCCCAGGCGCAACAGATTGACCACCGCCTCCCCGGACTGGCGGGCAAACATGTCCCGGCGGCGGTCGGCGCTTGGCGGGGCGGCCGAACCGGGAAGCGACATGCCCAGCGCCTCCCCGATGCAGGCCATGGTGTTGGCGGTGTACATGCCGCCGCAGGCACCTTCGCCGGGGCAGATGGCCCGCTCAATGGAATCGAGGTCCTTCATGCTCATCTTGCCGGCTGCGCACGCACCAACGGCTTCGAAGGCGTCGATGAGCGTGACTTCCTTCTCCGTGCCGTCCTCGAGCTTGGCAAACCCGGGCATGATGGAGCCGGCATAAAGGAAGACGCTGGCCAGGTTCAGCCGGGCGGCCGCCATGAGCATGCCGGGCAGCGACTTGTCACAGCCCGCCAGCAGCACGGAGCCGTCCAGGCGTTCGGCCATCATGACCGTTTCGACGGAGTCGGCGATGACTTCACGCGAAACCAGGGAGAAGTGCATGCCCTCGTGGCCCATGGAAATGCCGTCGGAGACGGAGATGGTGCCGAACTGCATGGGGTAGCCGCCCGCTGCGAACACGCCTTCCTTGGAGCCCTGCGCCAGCCGGTTCAGGGACAGGTTGCAGGGGGTGATTTCGTTCCAGGAACTGGCCACGCCAATCTGCGGCTTGGAAAAGTCGTCGTCGCCCATGCCCAGGGCACGGAACATGCCCCGTGCAGGCGAGGCGTGGATGCCGTCGGTCACCACGCGGCTGCGTGGCTTGATGTCCGGGCTGCCGTCGGCGTTGCGGACAAGTGCTGATGCCTTGTCCACTGACGCCCTGTCTGGTGAATTGGTCTCGACGCTCATGTTCGCCAGTCTATGACCGGAATGCGACGCAGGCCACAGAATCCGCGCGCCTGCCGCCGCGCAGCCGTCCCGCGGACCAATTTTGCCGCCAAAACCCACGTGATTCCGGGGCTTTTCGCGGCCGCAGGTGTGATCTGCACCGCAAACGCCACTTTCGATTTCACACTCATGCAAAAACCATGTAATGTTTCATGTCGTTGCGGGGAACACAACGGACACAAACCGGGGTGGTTCACTGCAGCGCCAAGATGCACCTCTAGCTCAATTGGCAGAGCAATTGACTCTTAATCAATGGGTTTCGGGTTCAAGTCCCGAGGGGTGCACAGAGGAAAACCGCTCCAACACTGGCAACAACCGGTGTTGGGGCGGTTTTTTATTGCCTCGAATCGGCCCAACTGGCCATTAGCTGCCCCTTTATTCCGTGACCACGCCCCCGTGGATTCTGGCCTAGGCTGGAACAAACACCACCATTTGGCGCCGCACTGCGGCGCCCGCAAGGAGTTCCGACGTGACCGACCGTCTTGTCCCCGGCGATGCCGCCCCCAACTTCACCCTCCCCAACGCTGCAGGCGGGAGCACCTCTCTGAAGGACTTCGCCGACAGCTTGGTGGTGGTCTACTTTTACCCGGCCGCCTCCACGCCCGCCTGCACCCAGCAGGCCTGCGATTTCCGCGACAACCTGGCGTCGCTGAAATCGGCCGGGTACCAGGTGGTGGGGATCTCCCCCGACCCCGTTGCCAAGCTGGCCAGGTTCGCGGCGGCACAGGATCTCCCATTCCCGCTGCTGGCCGACGAGGACCACGCCGTGGCCGAAGCCTACGCGGCATGGGGGGAGAAAAAGAACTACGGCAGGACCTACCAGGGGCTGATCCGTTCCACGATTGTGGTGGACGGCGCGGGCAAGGTTGCTGTGGCGCAATACAACGTCCGCGCCACCGGCCATGTGGCGAAGTTGCGACGGGACCTGGGCATCGACAAGCCCTAGAACAAGGCCTAGGACGGTGGAGGCCGCAGCCCCGAAGCCCGGTCCAAAGAGTGCGCAAGAGGGGACTTGAACCCCTACGCCCGAAGGCACAGGTACCTAAAACCTGCGTGTCTACCAATTCCACCACTCGCGCGCGGTGCGTCCGCCAAGGAATGAACACCTTGAAAGACCTGCACCATACTACCCGGCCGCGATGCAGCTTGTGACCGCCCGCTGCCAGCGCACCCACCGCGCCTCCCGGGCGTTGCGGGGAAAGTGCCACTAAGATGAGGGGCTGATGGAATTCATCCCCGCAAGGAGAACCACAACGTGCCCACCCCAGCCGGTCCCCGACGCAAGGCAAGCCGCCGCGCTGCCGTGATTGCCGCCGTCGTGCTTCTGGCCGCCACGGGGTGCACTGGGGCGCCGGGCCCCGACCCCTCCAGCACGACGCCGGCCACCGCGGCCCCAGCGCCAGTCACCTTCAGCTTCGGCACGGGGGCGGACCCTTCCGGCTTTGACCCGGCACTGGTCTCCGACACGGAGTCGTACCGCGTGACACGGCAGGTGCTCGAAGGCCTGGTCACCATTGACCCGGTGACGGGCGCGCCCGCCCCCAGCCTGGCGACGTCGTGGACCGAACTCGGCAGCGGGCTCGGCTACACATTCAAGCTGCGCAAGGGTGTCACGTTCCAGGACGGTACGCCGTTTGACGCGGCAGCCGTGTGCGCCAACTTCAACCGCTGGTACACCATGCCGGCCGCAACGCGCGGGGACGGGTCCTCGGCCACCTTCAAGCAGGTGTTCCGTGAATTCTCCGACAACGCCGCAAACTCCCTGTACGACCGCTGCACGGTGGACAGCACCCTGGAAGTCACTGTGGGGCTGAAAATGCGCCTGACCGGCTTCCTGCAGGCCCTGACCGTTCCCGCCTTCGCCATCTCCTCCCCCAAGGCACTTCAGCAGGGCACCGCCAACACCCTCAACGAGACCATGGGCGGCAACAAGGTCTCCAAGTACGCCCTCCACCCCGTGGGCACGGGCCCGTTCGAATTCACCTCCTCAGCCAACGGCGTGGTGACAATGACGGCCTACCCCGGCTATTGGGGCACCAAGGGCCAAATCACCACGCTGAAGTTCATTACCTACGACCAGCCCGAAGCGCGCCTGGCCGCCCTCGCCGACGGCACCCTGGACGGCTTCGACCCGGTCACGCCCGGCAACTTTGACAAGCTCATCAAGAGCGGCAAGCAGGTGCTGCAGCGCGACCCGTTCTCCGTCATGTACGTGGCCCTCAACCAGCCCATTCCCGTCCTGTCGGACCTCAAGGTCCGTGAAGCCATTGCGGCGGGCATTGACAAGTCAACCCTGGTGGACAAGTTCTTCATTGCCGGCACCACCGCCACGGCGCAGTTCATCCCGCCCAAGCTCAGCGGTTTCAACAACTCGGTCCAGGGCATCCCGTACGATCCAGTCAAGGCCAAGGCGCTGCTGGCCTCCTCCAGCTACAAGGGGCAGGAGCTGAAATTCTTCTACCCCACCAATGCGTCGCGCCCCTACCTCCCCACGCCCGAAAAGGTGTACGCCGAAATTGCGCGTGAGCTGACGGCCATCGGGCTGAACATCAAGCCAGTGCCCATTGCCTGGAATGACGGCTACGTCCAGGCCGTGACCAAACAGGACGGGCAGGCGCTGAGCCTGATGGGCTGGAACGGCAGCTACGCGGACCCGGACAACTTTGTGGGCCCGCTGTTCGGCTCGGCCAACGCCGGGCTGGGGCTCGAGGACCCGCAGCTGGTTTCGAAAATCACCCGCGCCCGCAGCATGCCCAACGGGCCGGACCGGGTTGCCGCCTATGACGCCATCAACAAGCAGATTGCCGCCACACTGCCCGCCATCCCCATTGCCCTGCCCATCTCCGCCATCGCCCTCTCCGACAAGGTGGCCAGCTATCCTCTCAGCCCCGTCCTCAACGAGGTCTTCAACCACGTCACGCTGACGCCTGGCGCGGGCGGCTAGGGCGTGATGTGACCCACCAGACGTGATTTAAGCATCGCGCCCCCGCCGCGATAGGCTTCTACCGCTAGGAAGAGCCTCTACCCGGAGTTGACTGTGACTTTCATTTCCACCACCAAAGACGCTGACGTTGTCCTCATCGGAGGCGGCATCATGAGCGCCACTTTGGGTGCAATGCTCAAGCAACTCGAACCCACCTGGAACATCGTGCTGTTTGAACAGCTCGACAAGCCGGGCCTTGAGTCCTCCAGCCCGTGGAACAACGCCGGCACCGGCCACTCCGCCCTCTGCGAGCTCAACTATTCGCCGATGGCAAAAGACGGCACCGTTGACCCGGCAAAGGCGCTGAACATCAACGAACAGTTCCAGCTCTCGCGCCAATTCTGGGCGCACATGGTCGACAACAACATGGTCGGCTCCCCCAAAGGCTTCATCAACACCGTCCCGCACATGAGCTTCGTGCTGGGCGAGGCGCACAGGAAGTTCCTCAAGGCCCGGCACGCCGCGCTGAGCAACAACCCGCTGTTTGCCTCCATGGAATACTCCGAGGACCCCGCACAGATTGCCGAGTGGGCGCCGCTGGTCATGAAGGGCCGCGACCCCCGTGACGTGGCGACGGCAACCCGTGCGGCCGAAGGCACCGACGTCGACTTTGGTGCGCTCACCCGCGAGCTCATCGCTTACATGGGCGAAAGCGGCGTGGAGGTCAACTACAACACCTCCGTCACGGATGTCCAGCGCACCAGCGGCGGCCAGTGGGACATTTCCACCAAGCACCCGGCCTCCGGCGAACACGGGCAGATCAAGGCCAAGTTTGTCTTCATCGGAGGCGGCGGCGGGGCGCTGCACCTGCTGCAGAAATCGGGCATCCCCGAGGGCAAGGGCTTTGGCGGCTTTCCCGTCTCCGGCCAGTTCTTCCGGTGCACGGATGAAGAACTGGCGTCCCAGCACAGCGCCAAGGTCTACGGCCAGGCGTCAGTCGGCGCCCCGCCCATGTCAGTTCCCCACCTGGACACCCGCTTCGTCGGCGGCAAGCGCTCGCTGCTGTTCGGCCCGTACGGCGGCTTTTCCACCAAGTACCTCAAGACCGGCAGCTACCTTGACCTGCCGGGGTCCATCCGGCCCGGGAACATCATCCCCATGCTGGCCGTGGGCAAGGACAACCTGGACCTGGTGAAGTACCTGGTCAGCGAAGTCACCAAGTCGCACGCCGGCAAGGTGGAGGCCCTGCACGAATACTTCCCCGAGGCGGACGGCAAGGACTGGGAACTCATCACGGCCGGCCAGCGCGTGCAGATCATCAAAAAGGATGCCAAGAAGGGCGGGATCCTGCAGTTCGGCACCGAAGTCATTACCTCGGCCGACGGTTCCATTTCCGCCCTGCTCGGCGCCTCCCCCGGAGCCTCCACCGCGGTGCCGATCATGCTGCAGCTGCTCCAGCGGTGCTTCCCCCGCAAGTTCAAGCTCGAATGGCAGGACTCCCTGCGCGGAATGATGCCAACCTACGGCACCAAGCTCAACGAGAATGCCGAGCTCTTTGAAAAGACACTTGCCTCGACTGCAGCATCCCTGCAGCTGGAGACTGTGGCGGGGTAGGGCGGGCGGACGCCGCCACACGCACCAAAGGCAACACAGGCAGGGCCAGACGGAACCGGCATAACGCAATGGGAGTTTATTGATGTTTCGTTTGGCACAGCTGTCCCTGGGAAACCGGGCACTCATTGCACTCATCACCATCTTCGCGGTGGTTTTCGGGGTGATCACCCTCGGCTCCCTCAAGCAGGAGCTCATCCCGTCCATCGAATTTCCGCAAATTACGGTGGTCTCGGCAATGCCGGGCGCTTCGCCCGAGGTGGTTGACAAGCAGGTAAGCGCACCGCTGGAAGCCGCGCTGAACGCCGTCGAGGGCCTGGAATCAAGCACGTCCACCTCGCGCAGCGGCGTCTCCACGATCAACTTGGCCTTCACCTACGGCACCAACCTGGACCGTGCCCGGAACCAGATTGACCGTGCCATTTCCACCGTCAGCACCACGCTGCCCTCCGGCGTCACCCCGCAGCCGATTGCCGGCTCCATCGCTGACTTCCCCATAGTTTTCCTGGCAGTCTCCTCAAACCAGGACCTCGCCGCCCTCAACACCAACCTGCAGCGGCTGGCAGTACCGGCCCTGATGAAAATCGACGGCGTGCGAAGCGCCGACGTCACGGGCGCCAACTCCCAGCACATCGCCATCCTGCCCGATCCCGCCAAGATGGCCGCCGCGGGCGTCAATCCCGGCTCCATCACTGCGGCACTGAAGAACAACGGCTCACTAATTCCCGTCGGATCCCTGAGCAATGACGGGCTGACACTCCCCGTCCAGGCAGGCAGCCCCGTTGATTCGCTGGACACCATCAAGGCCCTCCCGCTGGCCGGCAGCAAGGCCGCCGCCGCGCCCACCATCGGCCAGGTGGCCAGCGTTGCCCTGGCGGACGACACCACCACCTCGATCACCCGCACCAACGGCGTGGCCACGCTGGCACTGTCCATCACGAAAAAACCGGACGCGGACACCGTGGGGCTGTCCAAGCAGATCAACGCCCAGCTGCCGCAAATCGAGGCATCACTGGGCCACCAGACAAAGTTCACCACCGTCCTGGACCAGGCCCCGTTCATTGAAAAGTCCATAAGCGACCTCACCCAGGAGGGGTTGCTGGGACTGGGCTTCGCCGTCGTCGTGATCTTGATCTTCCTGCTCTCGGCGCGCTCCACCCTGGTCACCGCCATCTCCATCCCGCTGTCCCTGCTGGTGACCTTCATTGGGCTCTGGGCCACAGGGTATTCGCTGAACATCCTGACCCTCGGCGCGCTGACCATCGCCATTGGCCGGGTGGTGGACGACTCCATTGTGGTCATTGAAAACATCAAGCGGCACATGAGCTACGGGGAGGACAAGAGGGCAGCCATCCTGTCCGCCATCCGCGAGGTGGCGGGTGCCGTTACAGCCTCCACCCTGACCACGGTGGCCGTTTTCCTCCCCATTGCCTTCGTGGGCAGCCTGGCCGGGGAGCTGTTCCGCCCGTTCGCGCTCACCGTCACCTTTGCGCTGCTGGCTTCCCTGCTGGTGTCGCTGACCATTGTGCCTGTGCTCGCCTACTGGTTCCTGAAGGGCACCTCCCACACGGACGAAGCCGGCGCCCCCTTGGGCGGCCAGGCCCTGCTTCGCGTGGTGGAGGCCAAGGAGCGGTCCTCGTGGCTGCAGCGCGGCTACCTGCCCGTCCTCGCCAAGACCCAGAAGCACCCCGTCTACACGCTCATTGCCGGCGTCATCATCCTCGGGGCCACCCTCGCCATGACGCCGCTGCTGCCCACCAATCTGCTCGGCGACACCGGCCAGAACAGCATGTCCGTCAAGCAGGCCATGCCGCCGGGCACCAGCCTGGCCGTGACCGATGCGGCCGCGAAGAAGGTTGAGGCGAAGCTCAAGGGCATCACCGGCATCCAGGACGTCCAGGTCACCATCGGCAACAGCTCCGGCGGCTTCTCGGCCCTGCTGTCCTCCGGGGCGTCCAGCGCCTCCTTCCAGGTCATCACGGACCCTGCCGCAGACCAGGTCAAGCTCCAGGACACCGTCCGGGCCGCCATCGCCACCATCAAGGATGCCGGCAGCATTTCCCTCGGTGCCAGCGGAGGCGGCTTTGGCACCTCAAGCTCGGTGGACATCACGGTGAAGGCAAGCACCGGCGTCGAACTTCAACAGGCCTCCGACGCCCTGGTCAAGGCCATGACCGGCGTTCCCGGGGCCCAGTCCGTCTCCAGCAACCTGTCCGCGGCGCAGCCCGTGGTCCAGGTGAGCGTGGACCGCGCAAAGGCAGTGGCTGCCGGCCTGGACGAATCGCAGATCACGGGACTTTTGGCTGCCACTGTCAGCCCCATCCCGGCCGGCACCGTGCGCATTGACACCACCGACTACAAGGTCCAGGTGGGCACGGGCACCACCTTTGACTCCGTTGCCGCACTGGCCGATGCGAAGATTCCCACCCCCGCGGGCCTGGTGCCGCTTTCAGCGGTGGCCACCGTAAAGCAGGTGGACACGCCGCTGACCATCACCTCCTCCAACGGCCAGCGCACGGCCACCGTGTCCGTGGTGCCGGAAGCCAACTCGCTGGGCTCGCTCAGTGCCCAGGTCCAAAAGCGGCTCGACGCTACCAAGCTTCCCGCCGGCACCATTGCCTCCGTGGGCGGTGCGGCCACACAGCAGGCCGATTCATTCAAGCAGCTTGGCCTGGCCATGCTGGCCGCCATCGCCATTGTCTACGTCATCATGGTGGCGACGTTCAAGTCGCTGGTGCAGCCGCTGATCCTTCTCGTGTCCATCCCGTTTGCCGCCACGGGCGCCATTGCGCTGCTGCTCATCACCCGGATCCCGCTGGGCCTGCCGTCGCTGATCGGCATGCTGATGCTGGTGGGCATTGTGGTCACCAACGCCATTGTGCTGATCGACCTGATCAACCAGTACCGGCGCCCTTCCGGCGACAGGCCCGCCATGAACGTGGCAGACGCCATTGAGCACGGCGCCCGCCAGCGCCTGCGCCCCATCCTGATGACCGCCCTGGCAACCATATTTGCGCTGACGCCCATGGCGCTGGGCGTGACGGGCGGCGGCGGGTTCATCTCCCAGCCGCTGGCCGTGGTGGTGGTGGGCGGCCTGGTTTCCTCAACCCTGCTGACGCTGGTCCTGGTCCCGGTGCTGTACCGCCTCGTGGAGGGGCGCAAGGAACGCCGCGAGCTGCTGAAGGCACTCAAGGTGGTGCACAAGCCGGCCGCTTTGCCAGGCGGGGTCCCGGCCGGGGTTCCGGCGGGGGTCCCGGCCGCCGGCCCGGCGGGGGTTCCGGAGTTTCAGGACTGGACCACGGGCGCCATCCCCAAGGTCCGCGGCCGTCGCGCGGCAGCCGACTGACCGGGACCGGACGGGGCTGCCCTTGCTGCTTCCACTTGTTGATGCGGTAGGAGTTGGCGAGCAGTTCAAGCGTGCCGGGATTCGCATCCCAGTAGCTCTTGTGGCCGCTGATCCCCATTCGTTGCGGGGTTCCCCACGGGGTGACGGAAAAAAAGGGTTGACGGCTTGGATCTCATCCCCGGCGGCCGTCTTGCAGCTGAATTGCACCACCAGGCCATCCCGCGGCGGAACTCGCGGGTTTCCGGGGTGCTTGACTGGAAGTCGGAGACACATTTGTGGCCCACCAAGTACTTCGGGAGTTCGGCTGCGGGGGTGGCTGCAAGTTTCTCCTGCGTGGCCGCAATGGCCGCCTTTACCTTGGCCGGGTCGCTGCCGTACTTGCCCTCGTCGGTTTCGGCAAAAAACGCAAAGGCCATGGAAATTCCGTCGGCGTCCTTCTCTTCAGTGCCCTGGGCCACCTGCTGCATCGTCTTCCCCGTTTCCGGATCGGTGGTGATGCCGAACATGTTGTCATTGCTCCATGACGAAAGGTGCTGGAAGGACGACTCCCCCGTCACAAACTTCCCGAACTTCGGATCCCCGTCCGCCGGGACGTTGCTGGGCCCGTTCAGCGCAATCCAGCCCGCGGAAAGCGCCACCGCGCCGGCCGGAATGCCCGCAGCGGCCCCTGTCTCCTGGCCGGCCGAAGTTGCTTCCGGACTTGATTCTGCCGGCGGCATGCCCAACGCCGGCGGCGCACCCTGCTCCGATTATGCCGCGACCGCCGTGGGCCCGGGCTTGCCATTGGCCACAAACTGGGTGAATGCGGGGATAGCCCAAACAGACACGGCGACCAGGGCAAGCACCATCACGGCTGCAACGGGGCCCGGGACGCTGAAGAGGGTCTTGCGGTTGGACGGCCCCGGCTGGGGTGCGGGCGCACCGGGAACGGGATCGTTGCAAGGGGTCGGTGTGCCCCGTTGAAATTGCTCACAAAGGTGCCTTTCAGAGGGTTTGCGCAGCCAGGGAATCCAAGAAACTGACAAGTTCCCCACGTGCTTGGGGACCGGTGGTCATGTGCGCCACTTGAAAGATTAACCGAGCACCTCCCCCGCGCAGACCGTCTTCCGGCGTGTCTGTGAGGTAATTCTCCAATTGAAGGACTAAGTACCCTTTCAGGCCGGAAGGGTGGCTCCGAAGGCCAGTTTCGGCACAAAATAGAGCGCCGTGGCCGCAACCAGCGCAGTGACTCCGCACACCGTCCACACCAGCATGTAGCCTGCCAAAGGGGCCGCCGTGCTGCCCGCGCCAGCCGTCAGGGACCCCAGCGCCGATCCGGCCAGGGCAATGCCAAACACGCACGAGGCGAAGGCGCCGCCCACGGTCTTGGTGGCATTGGTCAGGCCGGTGGCCATGCCCGTCTTTGTCAGCGGCGCCGCCGCCGCGGCGGCAGAGGGCAGGGCCGCCACCAGGGCGCCGCTGCCAATACCGGCGATTCCCATGTTTACCAGCACCTGCACCATGGAACCGTGCAGCGGCAGGAACATCAGGTACCCCAACGCCACCAGGAGGGCAGCGCCGATCAAGGTGACCCGCGGCGTGGTCCATTTGGCCACGGCCGGGAACAACAGCGCACCCACCAGCAGGCCCAGGACGTAAACTCCGATCAGCACGGACACCAGGGACGAACTGGCACCCAGCCCATAGCCGACGTCGTGCGGGTTGGTGCGGGCAAATGTGGACAAGGGCGCCTGCGCCCCGAGGACGGAAACCCCAAACAGGAAGGCCGTCAGCTGCACCGGCCACATGCTGGGCTGGCGCAGCAGCCGAATGTCCACGAGCGGGTCCCGGTGGCCCAGCTCGTACCGGGTGAACGGCACCAGCGCCAGAACGCCAAGCACCACCGCGCCCCACGCCCACCAGGTGCCCGGGCCGTTGATGCGCATGAACGTCAGCCCCGCGGTAATCAACAGCAACCCGGTCGACAGCAGCACCAGCCCGGTGGTGTCGATCCGCCCGCCCGTCCGGCTGGCCGATTCAGGCACCCAAAGGAGGATCACAAAGAAGCACAGGGTGACGGCGATGGCGGGGATGAGGAGTGTCAGCCACAACCGTCCGGGCAGGGCGCCGCCAATGAAGCCGCCCGCCAGGGCCCCAACAATGACGCCGAATTCCAGGCCGGCCACGAGGATGCCGGCTGCTTTGCGGGTCAGTGCGGCGCCGTCGGGCTGGCGGTGGGAGCGGCTGTAGACGAGGGCGATTTCCAGCGGCAGCCACACCACATAAAAGCCCTGCAGCGCCCACGCACCTAGGAAGAGCCAGAAGTTTGGGGCGAAGGCCACACCCCACGAAGCGGCGGCCGTCAGCGCCGTGGAGATCAGCAGCACACGGCGGTGGCCAATCATGTCGCCCAGCTTCGCCAGCACGGGCACCACCAGGGCGCTGACCATGAGCTGGGCGGCTTCAAACCAGTTGACGTCGGCGTCGTGAATGTGGAGGAAGCGGGCAATGTCGGTCAGCAGCGGCGTGTAGTAGCCCTGAAGGATGCCGCTGGTGAACTCCACGAGGACCAAAAATCCCACCACCACCATGGCCGCCGGGCCCGCCTGCGCCCTGGCCTGGCTGAGCCTGGGTGAATCCATGAACTGCCCCCGCAATGTGTGAGATCCGTTACTACCGGTTGGCAGAATCCTAGCGCCCGCCGGGGGAACTGGACGCAGGCGGGGCGGCAACAGGCTTCGCCCGGGAACATTTTCACGTCCTGCACGGTTGCCGGGTATATTAGATGCAAACGCATATATCTTGGCCACCGGCCCGGAGCAAGGAGCGCACCATGCAGTTCGGAATATTCAGCGTCGGGGACGTCACCATGGACCCCACCACGGGCCGCACGCCCACCGAACACGAACGTCTGAAGGCCATCACCACCATCGCCAAGCACGCCGAGGACGTCGGCATGGACGTGTTTGCCACGGGCGAGCACCACAACCCGCCGTTCTATCCCAGCTCCCCCACCACCATTCTCGGCTACATCGCGGCGCAAACTGAGAGAATCATCCTTTCCACCACCACCACGCTGATCACCACCAACGATCCGGTGAAGATCGCGGAGGATTTCGCCACGCTGCAGCACCTTGCCGAAGGTCGCGTGGACCTGGTGCTGGGCCGCGGCAACACGGCCCCCGTGTACCCCTGGTTTGGCAAGAACAACCAGGATTCCGTGGAGCTGACGGTGGAAAACTACGCCCTGCTGCGGCGCCTGTGGGATGAAGAAGTGGTGAACTGGGAGGGCAAGTTCCGCACGCCGCTGCGCGGCTTCACGGCCACGCCCCGCCCGCTCGACGGCGTTGCCCCGTTTGTATGGCACGGCAGCATCCGCACCCCCCAGGTGGCAGAGATTGCCGCCTACTACGGCGACGGCTTCTTTGCCAACAACATCTTCTGGCCCAAGGAGCACTACCAGCAGCTGATCAACCTGTACCGCGAACGCTACGCGCACTATGGCCACGGCACGCCGGAGCAGGCCATTGTGGGCCTGGGCGGGCAGTTCTTCATCCGGCCCAAATCACAGGACGCCGTGAACGAATTCCGCCCGTACTTCAACAACGCCCCCGTCTACGGCCACGGCCCGTCCATGGAGGACTTCACCTCGCAGACCCCGCTGACGGTGGGCAGCCCGCAGGAACTCATTGAGAAGACACTCACTTTCCGGGACTACTTTGGCGATTACCAGCGCCGGCTGTTCCTGGTGGACCATGCCGGCCTGCCGCTGAAGACAGTGCTGGAACAGCTGGACCTGTTCGGCTCGGACGTGCTGCCCACACTCCGCGCCGAGTTTGCGGCAAACCACCCGGCCACAGTCCCGGACGCGCCCACCTTTGCGGCACGCAAGGCGGCCAAGGCAGCGAAGGAGGCGGCCGGCGTCGAGCATTCCGGCGCAGCTGTAGGCGGGGCCGGGGCATGATGTCAGCTGCAGCGCACCGGCGCCTGGCCGCGGAATCCTGGGAATCGCTGTTGCGCGCGCAGGTGGCCGTGATGCGCGAACTCCACAAGGAACCCATTTTCAAGGAGGTGGGCAGCCGGGAGTACGACGTGCTGTTCAACCTCTCCCGCTGCCCCACCGGCTGGCTGCGGCTGAACGAGCTCAATGACAATGTGCTGCTGACCCAGCCCAGCATCTCCCGCCTGGTGGACAGGCTGGAGGAGCGCGGGCTGGTCAGGCGCAAGACGCCCGACGACGACCGCCGGGGCGTGCTGATCGGCCTCACCGAGGCGGGCGCGGCGTTGCAAAAGAAGGTGGGGCGGGCGCATGTGCAAAATATCATGCACGTCATGGAGGAAGGGCTCACCGACGCCGAGATGCAGGTGCTGCTGGAGCTGACGGGAAAGTTGCGTGCCACCGTTGCCGTGCGGGCAGCTACCCCAACACCTTCAGGGAAGTGACCATCCGCTCCACATTGCGATAGCTGGTGGAGCGCATGTGTGCCTGGGCCCCCGTGATGGTGGTGAAGGCCTGCAGCCCGGGCGAGCCGTCGGGTGCACTGGTGAACTGGAGGACGTCCCCGAACATGTAGATGCCCAGCTTGTCCGAGGTTACGGTGTTGTAGACCAGGCAGGCGCGGCCGTCCTGGCCGCCGGCTCTGTCGGTGATGCCGTAGGAGGCGTAAAAGTGCGTGGCGCCCTGAATCAGCCGGTACACGAAACGGGGGTCCACCGCGGTGGTTCCCGTACTGGTGGACGGGATGGCCAGTGGGATGCTCGACAGGACCGTGTAGGGCCGCATGGCTCCGGGCTGGCACGCACCGCCGAGCCCGGTGATGTGGGTTTGCAGGGTGGCCGTGAGGGTGCCGTCCTGGTCCCGGACTTCCACGTGCAGGGCCGCGGGGTTGGTGCCCGGCACCAGTTGCGTGGTCCAGTCCTGGGGCAGTTCAAAGCTGATGTTTTTGCCCGGGTCCGTGTAGGTTTTCCATACCGCGGCCGTGGGCTCCATGGTGGGGCCCGCCGCTGACGGGGTTGCACTGCTTCCCGGCCCGGCGCTGTTGGTGGCAGTCGGCGTCGAGGCGCCTCCTGCCGAAGCGCCTCCTGCCGAGGCCGACGGCGCTGGTGCGGCTTGCGTGGCCCCTCCCGCCTGGGGCGTCTGGCTGGGGACGCCGATCGACACACCGCAACCCGTGACGGAAAGCGCGACGGCGAGGGCGGCTGTGGCGACCCGGATTGCGGTGGTTGGGGCATGATTCGCTGGGAAAAATTGGCGTAGTCCCCGTCGAGATGGCATTGGACCTCCTCAGAAATTCCATTCCGATGGTGCCAATGCTAGCCATTTGCGGGGCACCCCTGTGCGCGGCGCGCCCCGCAATGGCTGTGGATAACTTCTGGCGGGTCTGCGTCAAGTCGGCTAACTTGGTACATAGCTGAGCCGGGGACCGCCACGAGGCGGCTCTGGGGGGACTTGGGCGGGGGCCTTTATGACGACGAACATGCGGACCACGGCACGCACAGTGCCTTTCCTGCCGGGACGTGCCGGGTGGCTGTTGGTGCGGCCCGCCGGCACGGCCCGGTTCCGACTTTCGCGGCCTTCGCGGCCTTCGCGGCCCGCGGCAGTGGTGGTGGCCACCGTGGTGGCGGCGTCGCTGTTGCTGCCCGGGTGCTCATCCCCCGCCCCTCCGGTGGCCGGAAGCGGTACGCCAGGACAGTCGGCCCCATCCCTGTCCGCCACTGCCGCGCCGACCAATCCGCCGACGACCGTCCCGGCGCCGGCGCCGGCGTACAAGCCGGCCACGGCGGCCGGTCCGGCACAAAACGTGCCCGTCCCCGTGCTGCCGGCCAAGGCCAAGGAATTCTCCAAGGAAGGCTTGGAAGCCTTCGCCACCTACTGGTACGCCACCCTCAGCTACGCCTTCGAAACCGGAGACGCCGGCCCCATGCTCGCCATCAGCGACCCAGGCTGCAAGCCGTGCAATGCCATGAAAGAAGGAGTCGCCACCGGGTACGCGGACGGAAGTTGGATAACTGGCGGTCAGATGCATGTCTTATCAGCGGACAGTGCATTTGCACTCATTGACGACGGCACATATCAGGTGATCACCATGGTCAGGCAGGAACACGTGGTTTACTACGCCGCTGACAAATCCATTGTGGAAGACATGGGCGTCAAGGCATCAGTTGCCGACATCGTTGTTGGCAAGTATGCCAACGGCCGTTGGGCAGCTGTCACCGTCGAACACCTCCAAGGCAGCAAGAAGTGAGCCTCAAATTAGCATCCTGCCTGGCGCCAGCCACCACACTCCTCGCGATCGCACTTCTTGCCACACAAGCCATATCCGTTGCCGCCACCGCGCAAGCACGAGGTCCACGTGTGGATTGGGGCAATCAAAAGATTGACACCGGAAACTGGAATCAGTTGCCCAATGATCCCTCCCACTGGGGGCAACTGCCCTCGGCCGGACCCGTAGATCCCTACATCTACGAATACAGGCTGGCCTGCACAACGGCGGACCAAGCCATCTTCGCCAATTGTGCCGCCAATCTGCCTGCCTGCACGGCCGCGAAAGGTGGCGTTGCTGTGTGGTGGTACCACTCACTCCGAGGAAAGAAGACCCCGGTTTGGGCCTTTGACTCCGGCCCCACCTGCATCTACGACGAAAAGCCCATCGACGTGCTCAAGGAAATCGCCGCGAGGATCGAGCACGAGTTCAAGCAACTCCCCGTCGCCCCCGCCACCATCGGCTCCCAACCCGGACCCCACACCCTGCGCGGAAACAACACCAACTTCTACGCCAACGCCACCGAACAAACCTTCAACATCACCCTCCTCGGCCAAAAAGTCCACATCACCGCCACCCCCACCACCTACACCTGGAACTACGGCGACGGCACCACCCTCGGACCCACCCCCAGCCACGGCGCCCCACTACCCGATGACCGCATCGGCGAACAAACCAAAACCAGCCACGCCTACACCACCACCGGCAAATACACCATCACCCTCACCACCCACTACACCGGCACCTACACCGTCAACAACGGCCCCACCCTCCCCATCCCCGGCCAGGGAAACATCCCCTCCCCACCCCTGCACCTCACCGTCTGGCGCGCCATCACCCGCAACTACGCCGACAACTGCAACCAAAACCCCACCGGCACCGGCTGCTAAACCACGCACGCACCAACAACCGGGACAACCACGTGGTGATCTCCAACCTCAACGAAGTCATTGACAGGCGTTACCGGCGGGCGGCGGGCAGCAGCCAGCGAAAGGTGATGCCGCGTCGGCCGAAAACCAGCGAAAAGTGATGAAGCGTCGGTATTCAGGGAGGGCGCAGAAATTATGCGGAGAGAGACCAAAAACGCCCCGGTCCGCACGGAACCGGGGCGCCTGGCCGCAGCCAATCATCGTTTGGCTGGCCACTGGAGAGTTAAAGCAGGACTACGGGGAAACCAGCACCTCAACGCGCTGGAACTCCTTCAGGTCCGAGTAGCCGGTGGTGGCCATCGAACGGCGCAACGCACCGATCAAGTTCGAAGCGCCGTCGGCCGTGTGAGCCGGCCCGTGCAGCACCTCGGCCAGCGTGCCGACCGTGCCCATCTTCACGCGGTGGCCGCGCGGCAGTTCCTGGTGGTGGGCCTCCGCGCCCCAGTGCCAGCCCTGGCCCGGAGCCTCGGCCGCACGCGACAGCGCGGCGCCGAGCATGACGGCGTCAGCTCCCATGGCAATCGCCTTGACAATGTCGCCGCTGGAGCCCATGCCGCCGTCGGCAATCACGTGAACATAGCGCCCGCCGGACTCGTCCATGTAATCGCGCCGGGCGCCCGCAACATCGGAGATGGCACTGGCCATGGGCGAACGGATCCCCAGGGCGCGGCGGGTGGTGGTGGATGCGCCGCCGCCAAAGCCGACCAGCACGCCCGCGGCACCGGTGCGCATCAGGTGCAGCGCCGGTGTGTAGCCGGCGGCCCCGCCGACAATGACAGGCACGTCAAGCTCGTAGATGAACTGCTTCAGGTTGAGCGGCTCAGTTGTCTTGGACACGTGCTCGGCGGAAACGGTGGTGCCGCGGATCACGAAAATGTCCACGCCGGCGGCGACCACGGTCTTGTAGAACTCCTGCGTGCGCCCCGGCGTCAGCGAACCGGCCACGGTGACCCCGGATGCCCGGATGTCCGCCAACCGCTGCGTGATCAGCTCGGGCTGGATCGGGGCGCTGTACAGCTGCTGCATGCGGAGCGTGGATTCCGGGTCCACCACGGATCCTTCAAGCTGGGCGATTTCATCCAGCACCGGCTGCGGGTCCTCATAGCGGGTCCACAGGCCTTCCAGGTCCAGCACGCCGAGGCCCCCCAGCCGGCCCAGCGCAATGGCGGTCTCCGGCGACATGACCGAGTCCATGGGCGCGCCAATGACGGGCGTCTCAAACTGGTAGGCGTCGATCTGCCACTTGACGGACACATCCTTGGGGTCGCGGGTCCTTCGGGAGGGCACGATCGCGATGTCATCCAGTGAATACGCACGGCGTCCACGCTTGCCACGGCCAATCTCAATCTCATAAGTCACGCCCCCTAGCCTATCCCAGCCGGGGCCGCGCCCATCAAAGGCAGGGGCCGGCGAGCGCTAGCTGCCCGTCATCAAGGTGCCCATTGCCAGCCGTGCCGTCCGCTCCTCGGCGTCCGCCAAGGCGGCCACGGTTTCGGACATGGCGGCAAAATCGCCGCCTGCGTCAAGTTCAATCAGTGCCGCCAGCCACGTCCAGTGTGCACCAAGTTTCGGGTACTCCCCCGCCGCTTCCAGCCACCTGGACAGAACGACGCCGTCACCCGCGTCCGCGAGGGGAGCCGCCTCCCGCAAAAATTGGGCGTACAACGGCCGCAGCGCCCCCGGCCCGCTGTACCGCTTTCCGGTCAATTGGCGGTGCAGCATGGACATGGCCCCGGCCCGCCGGTCCGGGTCGGCGAAGATCCGGGCCCAGCCCCGCTTGCCCGACGTGTCCCTCAGCCAGGCTGCCCAGGAACGCATGCCGGCCAAGCCAAAGTTCTTTGCGTACCCCGCCGGAATGCCGGGCGGCGCGCTTTCAGACAGCAGCGCCTCCATGGTCTGGGCCACGGCCCCCCGCAGCACCTGGGGCGTCAGCGCGGCGCCCCCATCCCTGCCCGCATCCACCAACACATGGGCCTGCCAGTGCTTGTCCGCCTTGCGCTTCCCCCGAGCCCCGCCCAGCGCGGCCGCACTGATCCGCTCGAGCCGCCCGCCGCCGTCGTCCACCAGATAGGCGTCCCCGTCGCGGGCCACCACTGCGATGTCCATGGAGTCCATGTCGGCCCAGGGTTCCGCCTCCGCCCAGGGAAGCTGGCCGCGGACCACGCGCACGACGGCGGGTGCCGCCGTTTCCAGTGCTGCGTCCAGTCGCGCCTGGGCTAGCCTGGCGCTGCCTGTCTGCTGGATGGACACGGCGGCTCCGCTGCGGGAGAGCATGTTTTCCACGAACGGCCCGGGATGGAAGCGCATGACAACCGAAGCCGTGGTCACCTCGGTGTACTCAAAGGTGAACAGCATGAAGCCGATCCCGCCGCCCAAGCCAGCCAGCATGGCTTCCGTAAACGGGGCGCCCGTCATTGGATTGATGGTTCCGGACGCCGCGAATACGCGGGTCCACAGCTCCGAGTCCCAGTGGGAATGGGCTGTCCGGGGAGCATAGGCGGGTGGCATGCGTTGATTGTAGC
>Ga0157370_10001463_pt1 | contig 29196 bp, 24 predicted proteins | sample C35metaG_FD_113463 | JGI IMG/M metagenome (GOLD analysis project Ga0157370, IMG submission 113463) | Corn rhizosphere microbial communities from Kellogg Biological Station, Michigan, USA - C3-5 metaG | ecosystem: Host-associated > Plants > Roots > Rhizosphere > Soil | place: USA: Michigan...
ACCTGCGCATTCGAAGCGCCCGTAATCATGTTTCGCGTGTATTCTACATGTCCGGGAGTATCGGCAATAATATACTTGCGGTTGGGCGTGGAAAAATAAATATTTGCCACATCAATCGTTATTCCCTGTTCTCTTTCTGCTATTAATCCATCAGTCAATAAAGACAAATCCGTAAAGTCGAGAACTTTACGTTTGCTGGTAACAGTTATAGCCTCTAATTTATCTTTTGTAAGTGATTTTGTGTCATGCAATAACCGTCCAATCAAAGTGCTTTTTCCATCATCCACACTTCCGGCAGTAGCGATCCTTAAAACATCCATCTTAATTTGTTTGAGAATTTTTATTTTAAAAAATGCTGAAAAAGCTTCGGCATCTTTACTAATTATTTATTTGGTTCATTAGCATTTTGTTTGGAAAATAAGCTAATAAGGTTGAATTGTGTTAGTATTTTAAATTACTAAGGTAATAATGTTACTTAAGGATTTTTCTAAAAGATTAATTAAGACCTTACTAACCTGAATAAAAATCCGGATTAATAATAGAATCAAACCTTATTACCTTTTTTTTACGCTGTGGGCGATGTCCTCACCGACCACAATCAATTCAGTCACGCATCAACGCTTTATTCATTTTCATTTAAAAATAGCCTACCTGTTTTCTTTTTTCCATCGCCGCCTCAGAACGCTTATCGTCAATGCGGGCACCTCTTTCGGAGATGGTTGCCGAAATGATTTCATCAATTACTGAATCCAGAGTATCTGCATCAGATAATACTGCAGCAGTACACGTCATATCTCCAACCGTTCTGAATCTTACTTTTTCCCTGAAGGGAATTTCATCGGTACTTGTATTGAGAAATGGCGAATAAGGCCAATGCAAACCATCACGATAGATGATTTCTCGCTCGTGAGCAAAATAAATGGATGGCAACTGTAATTTTTCTTCACGGATATAATTCCATACGTCTAATTCTGTCCAGTTGGAAATAGGAAAAACGCGTACATTTTCACCAACATTTATCCGGCCATTCAGCATTTCAAATAATTCAGGACGTTGTTTTTTTGCATCCCATTGTCCAAAGTCATCGCGCACTGAAAAAATTCTTTCTTTGGCTCTTGCTTTTTCTTCATCTCTTCTTGCGCCGCCAATGCATGCATCAAATTTGAACTCTGCGATGGCATCAAGCAAAGTAATTGTTTGCAACATATTCCGGCTTGCATATTTACCGGTTTCTTCTTTTACTTTTCCCTGGTCAATAGAATCCTGAACATTACGCACGATCAGCTGCATTTCTTTTTCTTTCGCCAGGAAGTCCCTGAATTCAATAGTTTCAGAAAAATTATGCCCGGTGTCAATGTGCAACATCGGGAAAGGAACTTTGGCAGGATAAAAAGCTTTTCGTGCTAAATGAACAAGGGTAATAGAATCCTTTCCGCCGGAAAAAAGCAACACCGGATTTTCAAACTGTGCCGCCACTTCACGAATAATATAAATTGCTTCATGCTCCAACTCGCGGGGAAAATAGTTTTTTGATGTTTTCATAATTCATTTATTTATTTACATGTAAGCCGCATTCTTTGTGTGAACTTTCCCACCACCAGCGCCCGGCTCTTGGGTCTTCGCCGGGCTCTATGGCACGGGTACATGGCGCGCAGCCAATGCTAACGAATCCTTTGTCGTGCAAAGGATTATAGGGTACGGAATGAACATTAATGTATCCCATCACTTCATCATAGCTCCAATGAAGCAATGGATTGTATTTGATCAATTGTTTTTCGGGCAGCCATTCTATCAAAGGAAGTTCATGACGCAACGTTGTTTGCGAAGATCGCAAGCCGGTTATCCAGACAGAAACTCCTGCCAGTGCGCGGCTCAATGGTTCTACCTTACGGATGTTACAGCACATTTTTCTTTCTTCCACTGAATTGTAAAACAGGTTAATGCCGTTTTTATTTACCATTTCCTCCACTGAATTTGCCTGAGGAAAAAATATTTCAATCTTTTTTTTATAACGTGCTTCTGTTTTTTCTATCAGCTCATACGTTTCATTAAAAAGCCTTCCGGTATCGAGCGTAAAAATTGAAATGTCAATTGAATTAAGGCAAATAATATCAGTAAGAACCTGGTCTTCCTGTCCTAACGAAGAAGAAAATTTTACTTTTCCAGGATAAAGCTCAGATACTTTCTTCAACCCTTCCGGTACCGAAACGTTCTTCAGATATTCTTCTAAGTGATGTAACTCTTTCATGCTTTATTTGTAAAATACAACCATACCCTGTCATGAAAATAGAACAGGATTATTTTAGTAAAAACCTATACAGAACCAATGTTCAACGCAAATTTCCATTGCCCTGTAATAAGATAAGAAATGATAATGGTATCAATGGTTCCAATCAAACGCCATGAAATTCCTTTTGCAAAACTGATCAAATGATCCCTGCCTTTTTCTGAAACCTGAATTTTATTTTTTACAAATAAATCCAATATCATAAAATAAATTTAGGACAGTTCGGGTTGAGGTGTATAACGCAAATAAGGTTTTACTTCTCTTACCCCTTTAGGAAATCTTGTCTTCGCATCTTCAGTGCTTATTGCGGGTGAAATAATCACGTCTTCTCCGCTGTTCCAATCTGCAGGAGTGGACACACTATGATTAGCTGTAAGCTGCAAGGAGTCAATGACACGTAATACTTCATTAAAATTTCTGCCAGTAGAAGCGGGATAAAGAATGATTAGTTTGATTTTTTTATCAGGGCCTATTACAAATAAAGAGCGAACAGTGGCAGTGGCTGATGCATTTGGATGAATCATTCCATAAAGGGTTGCTACTTTTCTGTCTTCATCTGCAATGATCGGAAATTCAACATGGCAATTCTGGGTTTCATTGATGTCTTTTGTCCAGCCATGATGCTTATCGAGTGGATCTACACTTACTGCAATTACTTTTACGCCACGTTTGTCAAACTCTTTTTGTAATTGTGCAGTACGCCCTAATTCGGTAGTGCAAACAGGAGTGTAATCCGCGGGATGAGAAAAAATAACTCCCCAGTTGTCACCGAGAAAATCATAGAAATTAATTTTGCCTTCAGTAGTTTCTGCTGTAAAATCGGGAGCAGTGTCGCCTAATTGTAAACTCATTTTATTTAATTTTTTTGTGAAAGATTTTTGCGAATATAGGAATATCCTACAAAATTAGTAGGATAAATTTTGTAAATTTGCAATCGAGCCAAAAATTTATTGCTCTTTAACCAAAATAATTTCTAAAAAATATGCTTTCAAAAAAGACCCAATATGCTTTCCGCGCCTTAGCCCATCTTGGTGAAAACTATGGTAAAGAACCGGTAAAAATTTCCAGCATTTCTATTCAACAAAAAATTCCGTTAAAATTTTTGGAACACATCCTTAATGATTTAAAAAAAGCGGATTTGCTCGAAAGTAAAAAAGGAAAAGGCGGCGGATATCTTTTGAAAGTATCTCCCAAAAAATTAAATCTTGCAACAGTAATTCGCGTGATTAACGGGCCAATTGCTTTATTGCCGTGTGTAAGTTTAAATTTTTATGAAAAATGCCAGGATTGTGACGAAGAAACCTGTGGAATGAGAAAAATGATGATCATTGCACGGGATGCTACTTTGCGCGTTTTGGAAAAAAGAACATTACATGACATGCTGATAGAGGCTGAGAGCTGAATGCCAAGGCTCAAGACTGAAGGCTCAAGGCTGATTACGAAAGTTTGAATCCTGAAATATTTTTAAAGTGTCCGTTCATCTTAATTTTTTGTTTCAAAATTTCCATTTCTGCCACCACCGGAATTACTTTTGCCAAATGGCGTTTTAAATATTCCTGTCGCTGCAATTCATTCATCAGTGTGAGCAATTCATATTCTTCTTCAAGTGTGAGACCGACGGAATGTGCAATATCATAACTCCAAATTTCTTCTTCATTTTTATGCAAAGGCTTTTTTACATTCAGCATTTTATGAAGTTGTTTGGTAGCGGCAATCACTTTATCTATCAAAATTCTTCTTCCATATTCATGGTTGTGCGGATAATTTACAATTGCCCCGCTATATAATTTGTCTGGAATTTCAGGAATCATTTCTAAAATCCGGAAAACTTTTTTTCCTTTGGTTTTCACATCCATCTCGCCGGTTTTATAAGTTTTGGTAATCTCAATTATTTCAAGCAAAGTGCCCATTTCACTCATTTTATTATTGATAACAACCGGAATTCCAAAAGGTTTTTTATGTTGAAAACATTCTGTGATTAATTGTTTATATCCCGGTTCAAAAATATGAAGATTCAAATCTTCATGCGGATAAACAACAATGGACAGAGGGAATATGGGAATAAAATTGGTCATGATAAAATTGAAAATTGAGATATTTATTTCTGTCCGAATAGATTTTGTTCAGGCAGGCGATTACTGTAAGTAATCAAAATTGATACATTTATTAAATTTTATCTTTAATTTTTGCCAGCAAAGTAATTAATAATAAAGATTCCTGTTTTGCTTTTCAACACTTTTTTAAATTTAAACAATCGGTTGCATGTTCATAAACAAATAAATCGTTTTATTTTCAATTTTAGCTTTATTAATAAATCTCCTCATTTAAAAAGAACTTATTTATTATGAACAGAAAAGATTTCATCAAAAACACTGCCATTACAGGAATCGGACTTTCTTTTTTTCCTACAACAAATATTTTTGCCGGAAAAAGCGTTGCTCCCAAAGTAAGGCTGGCTATTATCGGTGTAGGGGCAAGAGGAAAAGGCCATCTCGACCTTGTTTTGAGAAGAGATGATACCGAACTTGTGGCAATTTGTGATGTGGATGACCGGGTTTTGAAAGAATCAAAAGCAATGATCGAAAAGAGCGGCAAAAAGATGCCACAAATTTATTCCGGTGATAATTATGCCTGGCAAAAGATGTTGCAAAAAGAAAAATTAGATGGAGTTATTATCGTGACGCCGTGGGAATGGCATAAGCCAATGATTATCGGCTCTTTGGATGCAGGAATAAAATATGTGGCGACAGAAGTTATTCTCGGTATCACTTTGCAGGATCATTGGGATGTAGTAAAAGCTGCAGAAAAAAATAATGCGCATGTGATGATGCTGGAAAATGTTTGTTATCGAAGAGATGTAATGGCAGTTTTGAATATGGTACGCCAGGGATTATTTGGCGAATTGATTCATTTGCAGGGCGGCTATCAACATGATCTTCGCGAAGTTTTATTTAACGACGGAGTCCATACTTATGGCCACGGAGTTGAATTTGGAGAAAAAGCATTTTCCGAAGCACATTGGCGCACCGAACATTCTATTCACCGCAATGGTGATCTGTATCCTACTCACGGTATCGGCCCAATCGCTCAATATATTGACATCAATCATGGCAATCGCTTTGTTTCTCTTTGTTCTTTTTCTTCAAAAGCAAGAGGATTGCATAATCATATTGTAAAAATGGGTGGCGAAAATCATCCTAATGCAAAAGTGAAATTTAAAGCCGGAGATGTGATCACTACTTCGATTAATTGCGCCAAAGGCGAAACAATTTTATTGCAACATGACACGAATTCTCCGCGACCGTATTCGCTTGGTTTTCGCGTGCAAGGCACTGAAGGATTGTGGATGGACGTGAACAACAGTGTTTATATCCAGGATAAATCTAAAAATAATGATCAATGGGATAATGAGAAAGAATGGTTTGATAAATACGACCATCCGCTATGGACAAGATGGAGCAAAGAAACTGCAGGCGCCGGCCATGGCGGCATGGATTTTTTTGTGATTCATGCGTTTGTAGAATCTATAAAAAGAAAAATGCCTACACCAATGGATGTATATGATGCAGCGGCATACAGCGCTATTACGCCATTAAGTGAGCACTCAATTACCCTCGGCAATGAAACAGTCGAATTCCCTGATTTTACCGAAGGCCAATGGATGTACCGGAAACCGGTATTTGCTCTGAATGATGAATATTGATTCTTTTATTTAAAAAAAATATTACAAAGTGAACCATTGTGAAAAAACACAATGGTTCTTTGTGTATGAAGAAAAATGCATTTGTTATTGTACCGCCGGCACCTGACTAAAAACAGCAATCTTTTTACAAAAATTTTGATAAAATAAAAATGGGTTCTTTGTAAACTTTTAGTATTTTTCAATCATCATCATTCGATATAATATAAAGTATGATTGCCCATTTTGACCTTGATTCTTTTTTTGTTTCGGTAGAAATATTGAAAGATCCTTCGTTAAAAGGCAAGCCCGTAATTGTAGGCGGACAAAATGAAAAAGGCATTGTAACCACTTGTACTTATGAAGCCAGGAAGTTTGGTATTCATTCTGCAATGCCCATGAAAACCGCTATGCGCCTTTGTCCGCAAGCAATCGTAATAACAGGAACTTATTCAGAATACTCAAGGTATTCAAGATGGGTAACTGACATCATCGCCTCCAAAGCGCCGCTTTTTGAAAAAGCTTCTGTTGATGAATTTTATATTGATCTGCACGGAATGGACAAGTTTTTTGACGCATTGAAATGGACAATTGACCTGCGCGAATTGATCATCAATGAAACAGGCCTTCCCATTTCTTTTGGCATTGCCAAAAATAAAATGGTTGCAAAAATGGCTACCAATGAGGCAAAGCCAAATGGTTTTTTGCAGGTTCCTTTGGGAAAAGAAAAAGACTTTTTAGCGCCTTTGGAAGTTAATAAAATTCCCGGTGTAGGCGACCAGGCAAATAAAATTTTGAATTATCATGGAATAAAACTCATCCGCGATATTCATCACACAACACCGGAGAATCTTGAAAAATTATTGGGCAAATGGGGTTATGAATTGTGGAATAAAGCACAGGGAAATCACACTTCTGTTATCACCGGATATCGCGAAGCAAAATCTATTTCGAAAGAAAATACTTTTGAAGAAAATGTTTTAGATGTAGAAATTTTGATGGCATTAATTGTAAGAATGGTAGAAAAAGTCTGCTACGAATTAAGAAAAGAAGAAAAACTTGCTGGCTGTGTTACAATAAAATTGCGATACCCCGATTTTGAAACCACTTCACGGCAGGCAGGCATTCCATATACTTCTGCAGATGATGAAATTATCCCGGTTGCGAAAGCGCTTTTTCACAAATTATATAAAAAAGGAAAGCCTGTTCGTTTGCTCGGTGTGCGGCTCAGCAATTTTAGCGATGATTCTGTGCAGGCGAATTTATTTCATGATACTGAAAGAAAAAATTCTTTGTACAAAAGTTTGGATGACGTTAAAAATCGATTTGGAAAAAATAGTGTAAACAGGGCTTCAGGGAAATAAAATTGTAAAATACTAAGCATCCTTTTGTTTATTTATTGCAGAAAGTTCAATATTTATAATCCTTTCAAATAACTGCAAACATTATTTAATCCACCGGTAAACATACATTTTATAAAACTTTTGAGCCTGCCATTGGAACCTCCTTCCCATGCTTTTATTTTTGCTGGAAATCGTTGAAGACAATAAACCATTATGCGAACCTTGCTCTACCAACGGCGGATGCGCCCAATACATTTTGAGGATCTTTTTATTGATTAAAGTATTATGCCACCAATCAATAACCTGGCAACATTTATCTGTTTTTAAATCTTCAAGAATATCTTTTGCTGCCTTATAGTCAATGAGATAAGCTCCGGCGCATCTTCCGGCAGTGGCTTCATACAGATACTTTCCCTTTTGTATTTTTTTGAAATGAGGAAATTTCAAAGTAGTGTTTTCAAGAGAAATAATAAAGCCAGGCTCAAGGGTATTTGCTTCAGTTGCCACTCGCTTTATTTTTTTTAAAAAATCGCCCAAAAAGAACGGATCATTTTCAAAAATTAGCGCATATCTGTTATTGTTCTGTACCATTTTTTCATAGCAAAAAATGTGATTAAGCGTACAGGAAAGAACACCCTTTGAAAGCTTTTTTTCAATCGGGTCGCAAAAGTATTTGTGTAATAATTCCGGATTAAAATTTGAAATATCGCCATCAGTTACAAATTCATAATCCAGGTTTAATTTCCCAAACATCTTATCAATGCGATGTTGATGAAGCTCATACCCTTTTTTAGCATGAACAATATAAATTCCTTCTATTCCAAGTTCTTTCAGCATTTGAATTTATTTTGAAGCAATAAAATATTTACTAAAAATCTCTGCAACCCGCATACTTAAAACTATTTCTTTGCACTGCTCAAATGTAAGACCAGAACGAACAATAAAAGGGGTCACGTTTTAAAAACATTTTTAAGACTTTCATTTTCATAATATTTGAGTTTATTTGCATCAATAAAACGTATTAAAATTTTGAGCACAACAACTCTTTGCTTTGATTTTGGAAACACACTTCTCAAATGTGGCGTCTTTGTTATTGACCGGTTAACGGAAGTAATTCCTTTGAAAGACGATCATCCGGAAACGATTCAACAACTGATGGATAAATACAAACCACAAGCCACCATACTTTCTTCAGTCATTGATCATTCTCCTGACATAGAAAAAATATTATCGGAAAGATCCTCTTTTGTAAAACTTGATTCATCCACCAAATTGCCTTTTACCACTCCTGTTGCCAAACCGGAAACTATTGGCGCTGACAGATTAGCGCTTGCAGCATTTGCAGTCTTTTTTTACAAAGGACAAAATAACCTCATCATTGCGCTTGGCTCCTGTATTACTTATAATTTTATCAATAAATATAACAGTTTTAATGGCGGCAGCATTTCTCCGGGAATGGAAATGCGTTTTAAAGCTTTGAATCATTATACAGCCAAACTTCCATTGGTGCAGGTAGATTGGAATTTTCCGTTGATTGGCTACGATACAGAAACCAATATTTTAAGCGGAGTTTTGCTTGGAATGGCCGCGGAAATTGACGGAATTATTGATGCATATAAAGAAAAATTCAGCAACTTTAACGTGCTTTTAACCGGTGGAGATACGACCAATTTTGCACAGCACCTTAAAAATAAGATATTTGCCGACCCCTACTTGATTCTTAAAGGACTATATGCAATCAGCAAATATAATGACGACATTAAAAATTAAAGTTACCTGCTTATTACTTGCCGCGTTACCGCTGTTTTGCTTTGCCCAGGATAATTCACCCTATTCACGCTACGGCATAGGAAATATCGTTCCACCATCAAATATTGCAAACAGGGCAATGGGCGGCATTTCTGCCGCGATTTCTGACCCGACTTCTATTAATACTGTAAACCCTGCAGCATACAGTGATCTGATTTATTCTACTCTCGATATTGGACTGGAGTATGATGGAAGAGAATTAAAAAGCGCAAACCCTATAGGAACTTACAAATCAAACAACGGTATTGTTCCTTATTTGCAATTTGGTTTTCCATTATTAAGAGGAAATAAAAAAGCTCAAAAAAATAAAACTTCCTGGGGCATGGCTTTTGGCCTCCGGCAGGTTTCAAACATTAGTTATAAAATACAAAATACCAATCGCAGCTCTATAGATACGACTTCCACTTTATATGAAGGAAACGGAGGTGTAGATGAAGCTTTTTTTGGAACCGGTTTAAAAATAAAAAATTTCAGTATCGGCATCAATACAGGTTATCTTTTTGGATCAAAAGATTATGATACCCGTTTGCTATTCAGCAACGATACCATCGATTATTATAAAACGCATTATGGCACTCAAACCCGCTTTGGTGGCATATTTCTGAACGCCGGAATTCAATATGCTGCTAAATTAAAAAACGGATCTCTCACCTTTGGCGCTTATGGAAATCTTCAGAAACAATACCATGCTTCCAGGGACAATATCGTAGAAACTTTTACTTATAATAGCAGCACCGGTGCTCCGGTACCGATTGATACGGTTTCACAAGTTATCGGCGAAAAAGGAAAAGTGCAATTACCAGCTACTTTTGGGGCAGGAGTTGCTTATTCCGGCGATCACCTGACGATTGGTGCCGATTATGAAACAACCCAATGGGATAATTATCGTTTTTTTGGTCAAAAAGATTTAGTACAAAATAGCTGGATAGGACGGATTGGATTGCAATATTTACCTGCTTCTCTCGGATCTACCGGATATTTTAATTATGTAAAATACCGGGCGGGATTTTCCTTCGGCAAGGATTATATCACTGCAGATCATTCGCTGCCTATTTATACAATCAGTGTTGGCGGCGCATTTCCCATGAAATTAAAACATAGCTTCTACGACCATCAGTATAGCATTATGAATTTTACATTTGAATATGGAAATCGTGGAAACAATCAGAATAATATTACTGAAAATCAATACAAGGTAAGCCTCGGATTTTCTCTTAGTGATATTTGGTTTTTACGTCAGAAATACCAGTAGAAGTAATTCATTGTATCTTCATTCATATTTTTTCCCAATGAATTTTTTGAATTTTACACGATATAATTTTATAAAGGCAGCCTTGTTAATTGGCTGCTTTTTTATTTTATCCTGCGAAAATTCTTTAGAAGATATTAATAAAATTACCGAAAAAAGAACCGGCGTGGAAGTAGCTAAAGATGTAAAAATTCTTTATTCCATTGGCAATGAAACCAAATCCAGAATCACGGCTCCTTTGATGCTCCGTCATCAGGAAGCAGTTCCCTATATTGAATTCACCAAAACCATTCATGCCGATTTTTTTGATGACAGTTTGCGAATAGAAAGTACGATGGATGCACACTATGCAAAGTATCTGGAAACGGAAAGCAAGGTATTTTTGAAAGATAGTGTGGTCGTAATGAATAAAAAAGGGGATACCCTCTATTGCAATGAATTGTATTGGGACCGTCGCAGAACCGGTGAAGAATTTTACACCGACAAACCTGTCCGAATCCGCACACGCACCGAAGTACTCGACGGCGATGGATTAGACGCACCACAGGATTTTTCTAATTGGCATCTCATAAATGGCAGGGGAATTGTGAGAGTAAGTTCGTCCGAATTTCCACAGTAAAATCAGTTTAATAATTTAAAGTAATTGAATAATTCAATCATTATTTAATTCAATCATTTAAATTTACTAATCTCGTAAATTCTTCTTCTTAACTTTCAACAAATATTTCAAAAATGGAATACAGGCGTTTGGGTAAATCAGGTTTGCAATTAAGCATTTTGAGTTTTGGAAGCTGGGTTAGTTTTCAAAAACAAATCCCCGATAAAATGGCCGATGAATTAATGGGAATCGCTTACGATAACGGCATCAATTTTTTTGATAATTCTGAAGCCTATGCCGGCGGAGAAAGTGAAACAATGATGGGACGCGTTTTAAAAATAAAAAACTGGGACAGAACTTCGTTTACTGTTTCCTCCAAAGTTTTTTTTGGCTTGTATGGCAAAGACAATAAGCCGAATCAAAAAGGCCTCAGCCGCAAACATGTCATGGAAGCTTGTGAGGCGGCATTGAAAAGACTGCAGGTAGATTATCTCGATTTGTATTTTTGCCACCGGGCAGATAAAACTACGCCGATAGCAGAAACAGTTTGGGCAATGAATACCTTAATTCAACAGGGGAAGATATTGTATTGGGGAACCAGCGAATGGAGCGGCGTAGAAATTATGGAAGCGCACCGCATAGCACAGGAATATAAACTCATCGGCCCAACGATGGAGCAACCGCAATACAATTTGTTTGAAAGATATAAAGTAGAAAAAGAATTTCTGCCGATATATGATTTTGTTGGGTTGGGAACTACCATCTGGAGTCCGCTTGCATCCGGAGTACTAACCGGAAAATATAACAATGGAATCCCTGAAAAATCCCGTTTGTCTCTGCCCGAAATGGCATGGCTGAAAGACAAAGTAATGACTGAGGATAAACTAAAAAAAGTGAAAGAATTGACAGAAATAGCGAAAGAGTTAGGCACTTCCATGGCATCTTTGTCCATTGCCTGGTGTATTAAAAATCCGCACGTTACAACTGCCATTCTTGGCGCTACAAAAAAAGAACAATTAACGGATAATTTAAAAGCAATAGAAGTAATAGAAAAATTAACACCGGAAGTTTTGGAAAAAATAGAGGGCATTATGCAGACAAAGCAGTGAGGTTGAAGGTTGAAGAAAACTGAATTCAAAAATATATTCATAATCATTTAAAAATTCAAAAACAATGAGTAAGTATGCAAACGCCGAATGGCAGGGAACCGGAAAAGAAGGCAAAGGAAGATTAACTACCGAGACAAAGGCACTGAATAATGCGCCTTTTACTTTCGCTACAAGATTTGGAGAAGCCAAAGATGGTACAAATCCTGAAGAGTTAATCGCTGCAGCACATGCAGGATGTTTTTCAATGAAATTAAGCTTTGTTTTAAATGAAGCGGGATTTACCGCAGACAAAATTGAAACCAAATGCGACATCACTTTTGGCGATGGTGCGATTTCAAAATCACATCTTACCGTAAAAGCAAAAGTACCTGGAATCACCAAAGAAAAATTTGATGAATGTGCAAAAGATGCAAAAGAAAATTGCCCCATTTCCAAATCATTAAGCTCAAATATCAATATTTCGATGGATGCTACTTTGGAGCAATAAAATTTCTGCTTTAAGGAGTGATACCGAACAGAATGAACCCTTTTGCCAGAAATAAAAGGAAGAATTGGTTGCTTTTATTTGGAAATTAAAAACTCAATTTCGACTCATTTGTTCCTTTTATTAATAAGAAAGATTACGATTCATCGTCCCTAAAAATAAAAGGCCGGCTCCGATAAAGCCGGCCCTTTTTATCAAAAGAAAGAAAAATTATACACTAAAACTTTCACCACACGCACAGCTCCGGCTGGCATTCGGGTTATTAAAATAAAAACCTTTGCCATTCAAACCATCACTGAATTCTAACGTAGTATTTACCAGATATAAAAAACTTTTCAGGTCGGTAACTACTTTGATTCCTTTATCTTCAAATTCCTGGTCCATGGGCTTTTTTTCTTTATCAAAATCCATCTTATAACTCAATCCTGAACAGCCGCCGCTTTCTACGCTCACTCTCAAAAAATGATCCTGTGGAGAAAAATCTTTTTCTTCCATTAATTTTAAAACCCTTGCTTTTGCTTTTTCGCTTACGTAAATCATGTAGAGAAATTTTTTACAAATTTACCATTTTAAAAAATTAGCTGGTTACCAAATTTAATGATTTAACTTTTGGAAAGTTCCAAATTTCCCCAAAGACCTAAAAATCCAAGCCCATACTGAAATAATAAATTGGCTTACCTCTGAAAAATCCATTCATTGGCCAACCAGCATCAAACTTCAGGAAATATCCCAGTAAAGTACTCCGTGCGCCGAAACCGTAACCACCAAGGAATGGCCCTACACCCGGCGCTTTAATCTTAACCATTACATTAGTATTTGGATCGGCATAGGTGATAGAGGGTCTCGCCAAACTGCTATATTTCCCATTCCATGCACTTCCAAGGTCAACAAATTGTATCAGTTGAAAATTTCTTACAAATGCATTGTTTATTGGTTTGCTGAAAAAAGTAGTAAATACCGGTAATCTGAATTCACTATTGATTACGACATTGTTGTTTCCATTTGCAGCATTTTGAATAAAACCGCGAAGATTTACCGCAAGTGATTGAAACGCATAATTTTGATCCGGTGCGGGTACATTGTTCGGATTAAAATAACGATAAGTACCATCGCTTTTTTGATTACTGGCAAACATAAACCAGTTGTCAATTCCTCCCAGGTAATAAATCAACTTTTGATTGCCCCAACTGAAATCACCGGCTGCTCTTCCTGCCCAGATAAAGTTGCGGTAAATCGGAAAATATGCCCGTGCATCAAAACCAAAATTATAAGTCTTACTTCCTATTCCAACCGGGATTTTACCGATTTGAGAATTATAATCTAAATAGACTTTGTACCTAATGCCATCCCAGATGTTTTGTACCGGGTTTAGAGTATTATCATACACATATTCCAGGTGCATTAGCCCATAATTTTTACTACTATTTGGTTGGGGAAGCGAGGTAAGATCGGTTGCACTTAATATAACGTTATCTCTTCTAATGCCAAAATTCAAACGTACACTTCTCGCTTCATCAAAAGGATAGGAAATGCTTCCCTGGTATAAATTAGAAAGCACTTTACCGGGATAATATGTGCTATTGCCTGAGAATGTTACTGATTGCACATTCCGGTAATACATTAATCCCCAGTCAACTCTTTTGCGCAAATTAGAAAACTGAAATAACCAGTCATTGTCTTTTAAATTAGTTGAAAGACGGAATCCGCCGGATATTTTAATATCTTCCATGATGTCTGCAGTACCCATATTAACAATTCCATTCAGGCCGTTATTAGACGAAAGCTGAATGGGACCGGAGCCACCCTGGTATATCTGATATTTGGTGCCAAGTACATTATTATTGAAGCCTGCAATTATATAATCAGTTGCAAATTTTAATGGCTTGTATGGATATAATCTTGCCGTTGATAAGACAATAGATTCATCAACCGGCGCGGGATTGTTTAGAGCTGCAATTTGAGCACTGTCTTTTTTCTCAGCTTTAAATTCATGTTGAAAAATATCCTGCTCCGGTGGTATTTCCGGCTGAGTAATTTCTTCTCCTGAAGCAATTCTGTTTTTTTCCATTAATTCCTTCATATAAGTAGTCGCTCTTGCACTTACATTCCGGCGTTTCAAAGCATTTTCATCTATCTTTAGTTTATACAAAATTTTATCATCTCCCTGCCGTGTTACTTCACTTACCTGGTGGTTTTCACCAGCTTCTCTTGTTTCCAAAAGACTGCTCGCATAATTTGTTAAGGGAAAAGTATAAGCAGAATCGCTGGAAACAGCAATAACTGCAATCGTATCAACATCCTGTTTGTGGTAAACTTTTAAAGTAGAATCAATCTCCGGAACTGTTGGATTTCTCAAAATATCATCGCCAATAACTACCAGGGTATCCAAACCGGTTGTTCTCGTGGTAAAAAATCCGGCGTAACGGTTTCCAATACCATTCAAATCGCTTACAAAAGTAAAATGAACATCATCGTATGGAGTGGGGTAACGCGCATCTCCAAATTTCAATTTCGTTAATTGGGTTATTTGATTCAGCCCGGGCCGGTTTGTTGCAAAATCGGTGACCATAAAAATATTAAACCGGTTATTCATCAAAGAAGTATCACTGCCTTTGGTATCTGAAGATGGCCGGTTGCTGGAAAAAATAATTCCTGATTTTCCCGGAAGATTAATATATGAAGGATCCAGGTCATCATACACATCATCGGTTACCTGTTGCAATTTGTCTTTGCCGATATCGAAAGTATAAATATCTGAATGGCCATTTTTTACAGCGCTGAAAAGCAATGTCTGACTCGTAACCATATATTTCATATCCTGAACCTGATCGAAATACTTCGTCAGGTCTCTTTGATACGGTTTTACTTTAGAGATCACATCGTACACAAAAAGCTTGATTTTTCCTTCTTCTTCATAAAGAACAGAAAGCCGCGTTCCTTTTGGATCCCACGCCATCATTGGGTAATTGGGATTGATATCGCCTTCTTTGGTTTTGATTCCAAATTTCAACAACGTTTTATCTTCCCCATCTTCATTTAATAATAATTTGTATTGTCCTTTTTTAAATTGAACCACGGCGAAAGAACCATTTCGTTTATTCGGATTTACATTAAAATGAAAATAATTAATTCTTTTTCCTACGGTATAATCAGTAATCTCGCTTCCCTTCGGATAATTTTTGCGCCGCGTAATATCCTGTTCATATTTATTTTCTTCATACTGCATAAAATCTGTGAGCACATCTTTGAATTTGCGTTGCTTTGTAACCTGCTGACTTGCTTTTTTGAGGCTTTTATAAACGCGTGCCAAATACAATAAATAAGTAGTATTTTCTTTTTTATATTTCTCTTCAATATAATACCAGAAAGCGTGCCCGGCAAGCAATGGTTTTTCAAAAGCAAACTGGTAGAAATTTTTATATTTCTCACTTAAGATTTCATTTTTCAAATCATCATCTAATTGGGTACTCCAGTTTTGTCCCACATAAGCTATGTATCCATCAATAAGCCATTGCGGAAGATCCAGCAATGCGGCATTGCCTGCTACTTCTCCAAGGTCTTCACCGAATAAAATATTCTGTACCAAAATACCAGCAATCCCTTCCCGGATTTGCCTGCGTAAGTCTGCATGATTTCCATTGAAATAAACAATCATTTTATTATTCACCAATTTGGTAACACCACCGGCATTTTGCCAATCCTGCCCAAGCCCGATGTTGCTTTGCTTCATATCGTTAAAAGTATTGTAGATCACAATATTGGCACGCCGTTGTAAACTATATTCTACAAATTTTTCAATTCCGGGAAGTTCTTCTTCTGCTACCTGAGCCACATATTTGGCAAGCTCCTGGCCGTTTTGATTGAAATAGGAATTAAAATTTTGTGTCTGATAATATTGCCATTTGAATTTTTTAAATTGCAAACGGTTTTTGCCAAACTGCACAGTACTTACCTGGGCACCTGCGAAACCTGCTATTGCAAATAAAATGATAAACAGAAATATTTTTTTGTACATTGGTTTCTTGTGATCTTGCATGTGCTTTTTCATTATTATAATTGGCCTAAAATTAGTCGTTTCGTGTTAATCAATGAAAACAATTTACTGAAAACAAATTATGACGATGTTCCAGATTAAAGTTTTTACATTCAACCCGGTTCAGGAAAATACTTATGTTCTTTACAATGAACAAAATGAATGTATTATTATTGACCCTGGTTGTTACTTTGACACTGAAAAAGAAGAACTAAAATCTTTTATTTCACTTCACAAATTACAGCCCAAAATTTTATTGAATACTCATTGCCATCTGGATCATGTATTCGGGAATAAATTTATTGCAGAAGAATATAAATTAACGTTAAATACGCATTTATTGGAAAAAGAAATCCTGGAACTGGCTCCGGCATCCGGTTTAATGTTTAACCTGCCTTTTGATAATTACCAGAACGAAGTGATTTACCTTAAAGAGGGCGATGTGGTTTCTCTGGGAAATGATAAACTGGAAGTGATTCATGCACCCGGGCATTCTCCGGGTAGTATTTGTTTTTATTGCGAAAAACAACACTTTATTATTGGCGGTGATGTTCTTTTTCAAAACAGTATTGGCCGCACGGATTTGCCTTACGGGGATCATGAAGAATTGCTTAGAAATATAAAGGGAAAACTTTTCAAACTTCCCGCAGATGTAAAAGTTTATCCGGGTCATGGCAGAGAAACCACTATCGGAAATGAGATAAAAGAGAATCCATATTTACAGTAATCCAAACACTCCGAAAGAAAACAACAATCGGATATATTTCTAAAAATGTGTAAATCAATGTTCTGAAGATAATATCCATGTTGAAAAAAAATTTCAACATAGTATTATATTGTTACTGGGTTACTTTTGTAATTTTTAAAACATTTGTTGGTAAATGTAATGAAACTGGTGTGCTGCCTGTGTTTACAACGATATCGCCTGTTTTCAAAAAGCCACGTTCTCTTAAAATTCCAATCTGGTCAAAGAAAATATCATCCAGGCTTTCTTCTTCGTCATAAAAAAAAGCGCGTACACCCCAGCTTAAACTCAATTGATTTATCAGGCTCTTTTGTTTGCTAAATATATATAAAAGTGATTTAGGACGGTAGCTGCTGAGCATAAATCCTGTGTATCCGCTCTGAGTCATTCCTATTAATGCATCTGCATTTACGTCCTGGGCAAGTTTGCAGGCGCTGTAACAAATTGCATCGCTTAAAAAAGAGGGTGAATGTGGCTGAGGAGCAAGGATATCTTCACGATTATAATCATAAGCTGTTTTTTCAATTTCCAAAATTATTTTGCTCATTGTTTCTATCACCAGCGTCGGATAACTGCCGGTGGCTGTTTCACCGCTGAGCATTAGTGCATCAGCACCTTCCAAAACTGCATTGGCCACATCCGTAATCTCGCTTCTGTTTGGTTTGATACGGTCCATCATGCTTTCCATCATTTGCGTGGCCACTATTACCGGTTTTGCCCGGTGCATGCATTTACGGATGATCTCTTTTTGTATGAGCGGTACTTTTTCTATCGGCAATTCTACACCCAAATCTCCACGGGCTATCATAATACCATCGCTTTCAATGATTATATCGCGGATGTTGAGAACTGCTTCGGGTTTTTCAATTTTGGCAATTACTTTTGATTTGCTGTTACTTTTCTTTAGAATATCTTTTAATTGAGTAATATCTTTCACCTCACGCACGAATGAAAGAGCTATCCAGTCAACATTCTGTTCAATAATAAAATCAAGGTCATTCAAATCTTTTTCTGTCAGGGCAGGCAAAGAAATTTTTGTATCAGGCAGGTTTAAACCTTTTTTTGAAGAAAGAATTCCACCTATCACCACCACCACTTCGACGTTATTGTTTGGAAGTATCTTAGTTACCCTCACTTCCAGTTTGCCGTCATCAATCATGATAAGGTTTCCAGGCACTACATCTTTATATAAATCAGGATAGCTTACATAAATCTGTTCTTTTGTGCCAACACATTTTGTATTTGTAAAAGTGAGAATATCACCAGGGTTAATCTCTAAAGCATTATTTTCAATTTCTCCCACCCTTAATTTTGGCCCTTGAAGATCCGCGAGTATGGCAATATTAAAAGGGAGTGTTTCATTTATTCTCCTGATAATCTGAATAATTCTCGCTTTGTCTTCCTGTGTTCCATGAGAAAAATTTAACCGGAAAACATTTACACCACATTTCACCAATTCTACCATGGCGTCATAATTATCACAAGCCGGCCCAACGGTAGCTACTATTTTTGTGCGTTTTACGGTATGGTCAAATCCTGCCTTATTATCCATTTCTTTATGCAGGTATTTACTAATGTTTTTTGACATTTACTTTTATTATTTGATTTTAGAGCATTCTAATCTTTATTCAGCGCCTTCTGCTTTAACCCTTCGGCCTCCAGCCTTCAGCTTGACAATATTTTTACTATTTTCATCCAGTCTTCACTTAATTTTTGTTTCTTTTTGACTGCCTGGTCTAATGGAATATAATGCATTTTATTGTTAACAATTCCTACAAAAACATTATATCTGCCATCTAACAGACATTCAACAGCAGCATATCCCATCCGGCTTGCTATTAATCTGTCAAAACAGGTAGGAGAACCACCACGCTGTATATGTCCGAGGATCGTAACACGCACTTCCTGTTCAGGGATTCTTTCTGTAATCACTTTTGCCAATTCTGCCGCACCAAATTTTTCTCCTTCAGCCACTACAATGATATTTACTAATTTTTTGCGCCCATGTTTTTCCAGCAAAGCATTCACCACACCTTCCACGTCAGTTTTTTGTTCGGGGATTAAAATGTTTTCAGCGCCGGTAGCAATGCCGCTATGCAAGGCAATATAGCCGGAGTCGCGTCCCATTACTTCAATAATAAAAAGCCGGTCGTGGGCATCAGCGGTATCTCTTACTTTATCAATCGCTTCTACCGCTGTATTTACTGCCGTATCAAAACCTATGGTGAAATCAGTACCTGCAATATCTTTGTCAATTGTTCCCGGCAAACCAATACAGGGTATATCATATTCATGACTAAAAATTTGGGCACCACGAAAAGAGCCATCTCCACCGATGATTACCAATCCGTTAATTCCATGGCTTTGCAGGCTTTCAAAAGCTTTTTTACGCCCCTCTTTTGTATAGAATTCCTTACACCGGGCTGTTTTCAAAACGGTACCGCCCCGCTGAATAATATTGGCAACACTTTTACTTTCCATTTTGAAAATATCGTTGTCAATCATGCCCATATAGCCGCGCATGATACCATAAACCTCTAATTTATTATAAATGCCGGTGCGCACAACTGCTCTTATTGCTGCATTCATTCCCGGAGAATCGCCGCCAGATGTCAAAACGCCGATTTTTGTTACTTTTCTTTCCAAGACTTGTAAAATTAATTATGTTATCCTTTTAAAAGGCGCCAAAAGTACACATTTACGCTTATTAATTTACAAGATTTTGTTTTCGGCAACGGTTTAAAAGGTAAACAGAAAACTGACATATTTGTTGCTTTGCTGCAAGATGTGCACCTGATCAGAGAAAAACCGCAGCTCATGTCCCTCAATTATTAATTTGTTTGCTTCTTTGCTTCTTTGTTTTTTTTGTGGAAATGATCAACCTGCAGTTCATACTATTTTTCAGATGCTTTATTAGCCGTTTATCACAAGGAGGAAAGGCACAATCACCTCACTTTCAAATTAAAAAAAGCAAAAGCGCATGCAGTAAACAACTCTATAAAATAAAAATCCGCTTTATTTCTTGCTTTATTTAATCAAAAAAAGTTATGATATAATTCTCTTTAATTTCATCACCGCATTAAAAAGAAAACAGCATTTGCCCCCTGAGAAGCAAACGCTGTTTCTGACTCACAAATAATTTAATAAATCCAATAATTAATTAACCATTCACCTCCTGCTGTTTCACCAATTCTACTTCACACGCAATATTTACGTTGTCTCCGACCAGTACTCCGCCGCCTTCCAGCACGGCATTCCAGTTTAACTCCCAATCTTTACGGTTTACCTTTCCGGTAATGGTAAATCCGGCTCTTTCGCCGCCCCAAGGATCTTTTTGAATTCCGCCAAATTCCACATCCAGCTTTATTTTTTTGGTAATTCCTTTAATGGTTAAATCTCCCCATAATTCATATTTATCACCCCCCTTTTTTTCAATGGTATTGGACCTGAAAGTAATTTCTTTATGATGTTCTACGTCAAAAAAATCGGAGCTTCTTAAATGCGCATCACGTTTTTCATCATTGGTTTTTAATGAATTGGGATTCATCCAAAAGTCAAATTCCGCCGTAGTAAAATCATCATCAGATGTGTAGATGCTTGCATTATATTCTGTAAAAACGCCTTTTACATTTACAATCATCAGGTGCTTTACTTTAAATGCGATTTCGCTGTGACTTGGATCAATTGTCCATTTTGTTTTTGTTGCCATGATATTTGTTTTTGTTTTTGATTTAATAATAATTTAATCTGCCAATGCGCCAAATTTGCCGCTGTTAAAATCATCCATTGCTTGCTGAATTTCTTCTCTTGTATTCATCAGAAACGGGCCGTAAGCCACTACAGGCTCATTTATTGGTTCGCCGCTCAATAATAAAAGAATACTGTTTTTAGAAGCTTTGATTTTTATTTCACCTTCTTCATTTTTGAACTGAACATATTGATGTTCACGTGCGGCCGTTGTGTCATTTACCACAATTTCTCCCTCTACTACCAATAAGCCTGTATTAAAACCGGCCGGCAAAGAAAATACTGCTTCTGCATTTTCATTCAGATGAATATCATACATTTCGACCGGCGAAAAAGTTTGTGCAGCGCCTTTCACACCTTTGTATTCTCCTGCTATTACCAATATATTTCCCATCCCATTTTCCAATGGGAACTTTCCCTTTTGTTTATCCAATATTGCCTGGTATTTGGGAGAAGACATTTTGTGTTTTTTAGGTAAATTGACCCAAATCTGCACCATTTCAAAAGGGCCGCCTTTTTTTGCATATTCTGTTTCATGGTATTCTTTATGCAGAATACCACTGGCAGCAGTCATCCATTGCACATCGCCGGGATTGATAACGCCGCTGTTGCCGGTGCTGTCGTTATGAGCCACACTTCCTTTGTAGGCAATCGTTACCGTTTCAAATCCGCGATGCGGATGAACACCAACACCACGTGGCACGGTAGTAGGAGTAAAATGATATTGCGGGTTAAAATCCATCAGGTAAAAGGGATTCATTCTATCGCCAAATCTTCTTCCACGCGGATAAAAATTAACTACTTGAAATCCATCTCCGACCATGTGCGGTGAAGAAGGAGAAAGCACTTCTTCCACTGATCTATATTGTTTCATTATGTATTTTTTTAGAATACAAAATTAAAATGATGCAATACTCTTGCCAATAACATAGGTCAAGAAATTGAGTTGATGTGTGATAAGACAAGTGTATAATACTTGATGTAACGCGATGAGGCCAAATATCCTTGAGTAACTAAATAGAACTAAACGCTTTAGTATAAAAAAGAATGAGTAATCATTTTACAAGTCCCCCGGGAACTATTATTGTATAAAAAATCGAATCGCATTATTATCATCCTAAGCTGAAAAAAGTTTTTTCAGTATAAGACAAACTATATTTGGCTATATACCCCTTCGATACCTCTTCGATACTCCTTCGATACTCCTTCGATCGATTATCGAAGAAGATATGAAGTAATTCTGTAGAGATTATGTTATAGGTTAGAAGATAGTAGCTTCTAATCAGTAATCAATTAATAATGGCAACAATAAGAAAAGCAGCCGTTCGGACTTAAGCACGTTATCCGATCAATAAATAACGCGGATTTTGGTTTTCGTGAGAAAAAATATTTTCCCGCGCTTCTCATTTTTCCCTTTACTCTCTTTATCTTCCCGGGCAATGAAAAATCCTTTTACATTATTTTTGTATTTTTAGTTTAAAGTTTACCAAATATGCCTCATCCTCTTTTCCGTAAAAAAAGTATCGCCGCCATTTTAGATGATGCCACATCAGGATTATCGGATGCTACCCATTCTGCTTCGGGATTAAAAAAAGTATTGACAGTGCGCGATCTGACGGCGATGGGAATCGCAGCTGTCGTAGGCGCAGGCATTTTTTCAACCATTGGAAACGCTTCATTCCAGGGGGGTCCCGGAGTTTCGCTTTTATTTGTTCTGACTGCTGTTTGTTGTGGATTTTCTGCTTTATGTTATGCCGAATTTGCTTCGCGCATTCCGGTGAGTGGCAGCGCTTATACCTATGCTTATGCTTCTTTTGGCGAACTGATTGCCTGGATTATCGGCTGGGATCTGTTGATGGAATATGCGATTGGTAATATTGCAGTTGCCATTTCATGGAGCCAGTATTTCGTAAATCTTTTGGAAGGGTTGCACATTCATGTACCTTCATTTTTAACCACAGATTATTTAAGCGCTTCACGCGGGTTTAAAGAAGCAACGGAAGAATTAGTGAAGGGCGGCTCACTTGCAAATATGTCACAAAGCGTACAATCGGGTTATAATGCATGGCTTCATGCGCCGCAAATTGGAAACTTTAAACTCATTGCCGACATTCCGGCTTTGGCAATTGTATTTTTTATTACGTGGCTTGTTTATACCGGAATAAAAGAAACAAGAAAAGCAACAAATTTGATGGTTGGTTTTAAAATTATTATTCTTATTGCGGTAATTGCTGTTGGAGTTTTTTTTGTAGCTCCCGAAAACTGGAGCCCGTTTTTACCCAATGGTTTTGGGGGAATGATGAAAGGCGTTTCGGCTGTATTCTTCGCCTATATTGGTTTTGATGCAATTTCTACTACAGCAGAAGAATGTAAAAACCCACAAAGGGATTTGCCGCGTGGAATGATTTATTCATTAATAATCTGTACAGTTCTTTATATTTTAATTGCTTTGGTTTTGACCGGAATGGTTTCTTATAAAGAATTGCAGGTAGGCGATCCACTGGCTTTTGTTTTTAAAAGAGTAGGCCTTGATAAAATCAGTTATATCATTTCTTTCAGTGCAGTAATTGCTACCGCAAGTGTACTTCTTGTTTTTCAAATGGGACAACCACGAATCTGGATGAGCATGAGCCGCGATGGTTTGTTACCAAAGGCTTTCAGCCGGATTCATCCAAAATACAAAACCCCTTCTTTTGCGACGATAGTAACCGGACTTTTTGTAGCAATTCCGGCATTATTTTTAAACCTGACAGAAGTAACAGACCTTACAAGTATTGGCACTTTATTCGCCTTTGTACTTGTTTGCGGCGGCGTACTTTTATTGCCCAAAAGAGAAGCGGGGGAAGCGGCGCCAAAATTTAAAATTCCTTACATCAGTTCACAATTTATAGTACCCGTATTATTTATTGTTGGAGTGATTATTTTCTGGAAAAACTTTTTAGGTTTGTTTGATTTTAATGAAGGTTGGGAAGTATTTAAAGACAAACTCCCCTTCTTTTTGTTTGTCACTCTTGCTATTGGACTGACCGTTGCATCGTTTGTAAAAAAACTTTCTTTGATTCCCGTTCTTGGTCTTGCAAGCTGCTTTTATTTAATGACAGAACTGGGCTTCACGAACTGGATGCGTTTTTTAATCTGGCTCCTTATTGGACTGGTTATTTATTTTTTATACAGCAGGCATCACAGCAAACTAAACAAAAGGGAAACTATTTAATCGGGAAAAGCGATTGATTTTATCCGGCTCTTATATAGAATTTCAGGTAACTTTTGATTCAAAAAAAATCTCAAAAATTCAGGTGGCCATATTTGCTGCAAAGGGAAAAGGATTATTCACTACGTTAAAATCTGTTATTCCATTTTCTAAATGAGGAATAAATTCCGGAACATCTATTTGTTCGCAATAGCTTTGCGTTTGTAATTTTTAAATAGCTTCTTTCATGATCACACACAACCTCGGATATCCAAGAATTGGCAATAACCGCGAATTAAAAAAATCTTCGGAACTATACTGGGCAGGAAAAATTCAAGCCAATGAATTAGAACAAACCGCTAAAAATATTCGTCACCAAAACCGTCAGATTCAAAAAGATGCAGGAATTGATATTATTCCATGCAATGACTTTTCTTTTTATGACCATGTGCTTGATACAAGCCTGATGGTTGGCGCGATTCCTGAACGATATCATACTTTAATGGAGAAAAAGCAACTGCCGGATATTGATTTGCTTTTTGCAATGGCACGTGGTTATCAAAAAGATGGTTTCGATATTACAGCCATGGAAATGACCAAATGGTTTGATACCAACTATCACTTTATTGTTCCGGAATTTACTGCCAATCAGAAGTTTAGCTTTTTTTGCAAAAAAGTTTTGCATGAATTTAAAGAAGCAAAAAGAGAAGGTTATAATGCAAAGCCGGTTCTGTTAGGGCCCGTGTCTTTTTTATTGTTGGGAAAAGAAAAAGAAGAAGGATTTCACCGGTTGGAATTAATTAAAAAATTATTACCGGTTTATTTAAAAGTATTGAAAGAACTTGATGGCGAAAATGTGCACTACATTCAGTTTGATGAGCCTTGTTTATCATTAAATCTTACTGATTCAGAAAGAGATGTTTTTGTAAAAGTTTATAATGAAATAAAAAAAGCGTTTCCACATCTGCACCTGATTTTGGCTTCTTATTTTGAATGCTATGGTGAAAATCTTCCAATGGTTTTAAAACTTCCCATTCAAACTTTGCATCTCGATTTGGTACGTTGCCCGATGCAATTGGAAGATATTTTTCAAACTGATATTAAAAATTCAAAGCTGTGCCTTTCGCTCGGACTTGTAGAAGGAAGAAATATCTGGAAAAATGATTTTTCGCAATCACTTGATACCATTCATAAAGTTGTGGAAGTATTAGGCACAGAAAGAGTGATGATTGCTCCTTCCTGCTCTTTGCTTCATGTGCCCTGCGATTTGCATTTGGAAACAAATGAAAAAAATCTTCCAAAAGAAGTAAAAAACTGGATGGCTTTTGCAAAACAAAAAGTCGAAGAAGTGAGCATTTTAGCGAATCTTGCAGGCGAAAATCCGTCAGCAGAATCACTTGAAAAACTAAAAGAAAATATCATCGCAATTAATGATAAAAAGACTTCACAGCTTATCCATAAACAACAAACAAAAGACAAAACCAAATCAATAGATGAAGCGCAAATGCGGCGTAAGAGCAGTTTTAAAATCAGGAAACAAAAGCAACAGGCAGCGTTACACCTTCCTTTATTTGCAACCACTACCATCGGTTCTTTTCCCCAAACAAAAGAAGTAAGAAGCTGGCGCGCCAAATGGAAAAAAGGCGAGATAACCAATGAAGAATATGACCGGTTAATAAAAAATGAGATTGCAGAATCTGTTAAATGGCAGGAAGATCTGGGTATTGATGTTTTGGTTCATGGAGAATTTGAGCGCAATGACATGGTAGAATATTTTGGCGAGCAATTAGAAGGATTTGCATTCACCAGGAATGGCTGGGTGCAGAGTTATGGAAGCCGGTGTGTAAAGCCGCCGGTAATTTTTGGCGATGTGGAAAGAAAGAAACCAATGACGGTTTACTATACTCAATTTGCGCAATCACTCACCAATAAAATAGTAAAAGGAATGTTGACCGGACCCGTTACCATTTTACAATGGAGCTTTGTGCGCAATGACCAGCCGCGTTCTGAAACCTGCATGCAGATTGCATTTGCTATTCGCGATGAAGTAAGCGACCTTGAAAAAGCAAATATAAAAGTGATTCAAATAGATGAACCTGCTTTTCGTGAAGGTTTGCCTTTGAGAAAAGAAAACTGGCGTGAATATTTGGATTGGGCGGTAAAAGCATTCAGAATTTCTTCTACCAACGTCAACGATGAAACGCAAATTCATACGCACATGTGCTATTCAGAATTTAATGATATTATAGAAGATATTGCAGCGATGGATGCAGATGTAATTACGATTGAAACATCGCGTTCGCAAATGGAATTGTTAGACGTTTTTGCAGCGTTCAAATATCCCAATGATATCGGGCCGGGCGTTTATGACATCCATTCTCCGCGCGTGCCATCCAAAGAAGAAATGATTGGCCTTATTGAAAAGGCAATTAAAGTAATTCCTGCAAAGCAGCTATGGATAAATCCGGATTGTGGATTAAAAACCAGGAACTGGCCTGAAACGAAAGCAGCACTTAAAGCAATGATAGATGCTGCAAAAGAATTAAGGACATCAGTAAACAAGGGAATATTGGCATAAAAAGATTTTGCAGGAGTGAAAAGCATCATTTTATCAGGATGAATTTTAACCAACTTAAATACATTATTTCTGTAGATAAGCACCGGAATTTTTCGCGTGCAGCAGATGAATGTGGCATTGCACAATCTACTTTAAGCCGAGAGATTCAGCGCCTGGAAAAAGAGTTTCAGATTATGATATTCGATCGGTCAAAACACCCTGTTGTGCCTACAATAAAAGGTATTGACCTGATTTTACAAGCGAAAAATATTATAAAGGAACATAATGAATTTATTAAAATTGCTCTTAAAAAAAACAATGCGCCTTCAGGAGATTTCCGGCTTGGAATTATTCCCGGATTAGCGCCTTATCTTCTTCCTTTATTCACTCAACAGCTTTCACAAAAATATCCTGAGTTAAATTTGAAAATCTTTGAAATCGGAGCCAAAGAGATGGAAGTATATTTTGAAAATGAAAAACTCGATGGAGCGCTTAGCATTTCTCCGTTTATAAAAAAAGGATTTTATGAAGATCCTTTGTTTGATGAAAGGTTTGTGCTTTATTTAAATTCCAAACACAAACTGGCCGACATGCCAGTTGTAAAATGGGAAGATATTCCGACAGATGAACTCATTCTGCAGGAAGACATCAAAGAATTTCTTTTAAAGAAAGATTCTTTTCAAACAAAACTTCCCGTAAAAAAACTGAAAAACCTGGCATTTGAAAATGGTTCCCTGGAAACTATCAGAAAAATCATTGACCGTAATGGCGGTTTGACATTATTGCCTCATCTCGCCACGCTTTATATGGGAGAAAGAAGATTGAAGATGGTGCGGGAAATTGTATCTCCGGTACTCACCCGGACTATTATTTTTGTTACCCCACGGGGATTTGAAAAGAACCGGAATATTAAGGCCATTAAAAAAGAAATTATTGCAGGCATTCCTAAAGAAATAATTAAGGGAAAAGTTTAAAAGCCGCTTTACCTTTTTTGCCACTAATTAAATTGACACAAATGTTTTCATTCATGCGATTCGTGTAATTCGTGGCTTGAAAAACACTTCATCGCTTCCTGCTATAATTCAAATCGCTTCACCCACATTGACTTCGCCTGTACAGGATGGTAACTTTGCGTCATTATTATTTACAATTAATTCCAAATAAAATGACTGAAGTACAAAAACTGGCAAAATTCGTTAGCTCCAGAAGTTATACCAATTTGTCAAACAATGCAATTCGTGAACTTAAAATCCGGCTGCTCGATTCTCTCGGTTGCGCCATTGGAGCTTTAAAAGGCAAACCAATAAAAATGCTTAAAGAACAATTGGATGATTTTGGCGGAAATCCATTGGTAAGCCTGATTGGTGGTGGCAAAACCGCTCCTGACCGTGCTGCTTTTTATAATTCTGCTCTTGTTCGTTATCTTGATTTTAATGATAGTTATCTTGCTAAAAATGAAACCTGCCATCCTTCAGATAATATCGGAAGTGTTTTATCTGCTGCGCAATATGCCCGCAAAGATGGAAAAGATTTTTTAACAGCACTCGCCATTGCCTATCAGGTTCAATGCAGGTTGAGCGATGTAGCACCGGTTCGTGATAAAGGATATGACCATACCGTTCAGGGAGCTTATGGAGCCGCGGCCGGCGCAGCTTTTGCTCTGGGTCTTGATGCAGAAAAAACTGCAAATGCGATAGCGATTGCGGCTACTGCTTATAATGCATTAAGGGTTACCCGTACCGGGAATTTATCGAATTGGAAAGGCCTTGCATTTTCCTCAACAGGGTGGACTTCCACACATTCAGCATTTTTGGCCATGCGTGGAATTACAGGACCGGAAGAAGTTTTTGAAGGCAACAAAGGTTTTAAAGAAACTATTTCAGGAAATTTTGAAATAGACTGGGAAAAAGAAAATCTTGAAAAAGTAACCCAAACAATTATCAAAAGGTTTAACGCCGAAATTCACTCCCAATCTACTTTGGAAGGGATTGAAGACCTGATGTTGTTATATAAATTTGACCCAAAAGATATTGAAAGAATTGTACTAAATACTTTTGATGTAGCCTACAATATTATCGGCGGCGGTGAAGAAGGCAGCAAGAAAAATATTACCACAAAAGAGGAAGCTGACCACAGCCTTCCTTATATGATGGCAGTTTTACTGCTGGATGGAAACGTACTTCCTGCCCAATATCTACCGGAAAGAATTATAAAAGAAGACGTGCAGCAATTATTACAGAAAGTTTTTGTAAATGAAAAGAAAGAATATTCTGACAGGTTTCCGTATGAGGTTGCCTGTGATATAACGATTACCTTAAAAGACGGAACACAATTGGTGATTGAGAAAAAAGATTACAAAGGATTTC
>Ga0157370_10001464_pt1 | contig 29192 bp, 26 predicted proteins | sample C35metaG_FD_113463 | JGI IMG/M metagenome (GOLD analysis project Ga0157370, IMG submission 113463) | Corn rhizosphere microbial communities from Kellogg Biological Station, Michigan, USA - C3-5 metaG | ecosystem: Host-associated > Plants > Roots > Rhizosphere > Soil | place: USA: Michigan...
GATTTCGCCACGCTGGTGGAAGACACCGCCAACCTGCTTTCGCAGAACGCCGCCGCCAATGTTGAGCTGACCTGCCTGATCGACCCGCGCCTTCCCGCCCTGCTGCTCGGCGACCCTACGCGGGTTCGGCAAATTGTCAGCAACCTGCTTTCCAACGCCTTGAAGTTCACCCATAACGGCCGCGTCGACATCCGCATTGCCTTCACCGACCCCGGCATCCGCATTACCGTGACCGACAGCGGCATCGGTATCGCCGAAGACGCCCAAGCGCGCATTTTCCAACCCTTCGCCCAAGCCGGCGTCACCATCACCCGGCAATACGGCGGCACTGGGCTAGGGCTGGCGCTTACCCGCCAACTCTGTGAAGCCATGCACGGCAAGCTGACGTTGAAATCGGTGTTGGGCGCGGGCAGCGAATTCTGCGTTGAGCTGCCGCTGGCCGCCGCCGCACCACCGGCCTTGCTGCCAGCGCTGAGCGGTCGGGTGGTGGGGCTGTGCGGCGCGCAGACGGGCTTGGCGGAGCTGCTGCAAACGGTCCTGCCGGGTTGGGGGCTGGCGTATCAGCGCCTTGATGACTGCCTCGCGCAGCCGTTGCAAAGTGCCGATTTGGTGATTACCGACCGCGCAGAGGAACTGGCCAACCTGCGCGCGCATTTCGCCCACACGGTGCTGTTTATCAGCGCCTACGGCAGCTTTTTGCCCAGCGACCTGGCCAGCACTTTGGCGCCTGTGCTGCAGCTGCCGCGCCCGCTGTCGCGTGCCGCCCTGCACAAAGCCTTGCAGCGTTCTCTTGAACCGGGCGGCGAGCCCGTCTCAACGCCAGCGCCGGCAAACGCGCCGATGCTCTTGGAGCAAAAACGCGTGCTGCTGGTGGAAGACAACGCCGTCAATCAGCTGGTGGCCAAAGGCATGCTGAGCAAAGCCGGCTGCGAGGTGCTGCTGGCTATCAATGGTGTGGAGGCGCTTGAAGTGTTGGAACGCGAGGCCATCGACCTGGTGCTGATGGACTGCAACATGCCGGTGATGGACGGCTATGAAGCAACTCGGCGCATCCGCCAGCAGCCTCGCTGGATCGATCTGCCGATTATCGCCCTCACCGCCAACGCCCTGCCCGACGAGCGCGAGCGGTGCCGAGCGGCCGGCATGAACGACTACCTGGCCAAGCCGTTCCGCCGCGACGAATTGCTCGCGCTACTGAACCAATGGCTGCCCGCTACGGCGCTGTTATAAAGCGATCCAGCAAACCGCCAAGCTGCTCGCGCAGGCCATCGAGTTCGTTTAGATCAAGGCCGCTTTCGCACAACAGTCGCTGCTTGAGCGGCAGCACTTGTGCCTTCAACGCCAGGCCTTCAGCCGTGAGGGCTAAATGCACTTCGCGTTCGTCCCGAGCGCTGCGCTGCCGGACCACCAAGCCCAACTGCTCCAGGCGCTTGAGTAACGGCGTGAGGGTGCCGGAATCCAGCAACAGCCGCTCGCCGAGTGCCTTCACCGTCGGCTGCTCAGGCGGGGTGTGCTGCCATTCCCACAACACCAGCATGGCCAGGTATTGCGGGTAGGTGAGCCCGAGCTGGTCAAGCATTGGCTTATAACCGCGGATCACCGCGCGCGAGGCGGCGTACAGCTTGAAGCACAGCTGCTTGTCGAGCTGCAGCACGGTGGCGGCGTCGAGTTGCGCCGCCGCTGGCAAAACATCGTGTCGACTCATCGACCCACGCTCACTTGAGCAACGCTTCGATCTCGCTGGTCAGCTCTTCAGGCTTGGTCAGCGGAGCAAAACGCTTCACCACCTGGCCGTCTTTGCCAATCAGAAACTTGGTGAAATTCCACTTAACGCCCTGGCTGCCGAGCAGACCGGGTGCGCGCTTTTTCAATTGCACGAACAACGGATGGGCGTCGGCGCCATTGACGTCGATTTTCTTGAACAGGGGAAAGCTCACGCCGAAGTTCAGCTCGCAAAACTCCGAGATGGCGCCTTCGTTGCCCGGCTCTTGCTTGCCGAACTGATTGCAGGGGAAACCGAGAATCACCAGGCCTTGGTCCTTATAGGTCTGCCAGAGCTCTTCCAGACCTTTGTATTGCGGAGTGAAGCCGCATTTGCTGGCGGTGTTCACCACCAAAACAGCCTTGCCGCCGAAGTCGGCCAGGGTTTTCTGCTCACCTTTGATGGTGGTGGCGGGAATGCTGAACAAGGTGTCGCTCATGGGTGCGGGCTCCGCAAATAGGGATGGTCGGGCGACAAGATAGTTAACAATTGAATTGTGTGCAATTTAAATAACCACAACTCGGCCCTGTAGGAGCGGCTTTAGCCGCGATGCTCTTCGCAGCATCGAGGCCAATCGGAATGCCGCTCAGCCGCTCCTACAACTCAGCGCCTTACCTCGGCTCCAACTTCAACGACGCCGAGTTGATGCAATAGCGCATCCCAGTCGGTGGCGGACCGTCCGGAAACAGGTGGCCCAGGTGCGCATCGCACTTGGCGCAGGTCACTTCAATACGGTGCATGCCGTGGCTGAAGTCATCCTTGCTGGCGATCGCCGAATTCGATGCCGGCTGGTAATAGCTCGGCCAGCCGGTGCCGGAATCGAACTTCGCTTCGGAGTCAAACAACGCGGCGCCGCAGCACGCGCAGTGATAGACGCCAGGGGTTTTATCGTCGTGGTATTTGCCGGTGAAGGCACGCTCGGTACCGCCCAAGCGGCAAACGTGGAACTGCTCGTCCGAGAGCTCCTCGCGCCAGGCGTCCAGCGGTTTTTCAAGCTTGTCCATGGGGTCACCTCATTGGCTGAAAAAAGCCCGGCCTGTACCTTTTCCCAGGTTCGGGCCACACGTATGATTGCCGCACTTCAAGGTCCGGCAGACAGGTGTTTAGACGCCAGTCTGTCATCCGCGTTACAGGCTGCCAAGCCACGTTGCCCAGTCTCGGGTCAGCGCTTTACTCAGGACGCTCACATGCAGGTCAGCAAATCGAACAAGCTCGCCAACGTCTGCTACGACATTCGCGGGCCCGTGCTCAAGCACGCCAAACGCCTGGAAGAGGAAGGCCATCGCATCCTCAAGCTGAACATCGGCAACCCGGCGCCGTTCGGTTTTGAAGCCCCGGAAGAAATTCTTCAGGACGTCATCCGCAACCTGCCCACCGCCCAAGGCTACAGCGACTCAAAAGGCCTGTTCAGCGCCCGCAAAGCGGTGATGCAGTACTACCAGCAGAAGCAAGTTGAGGGTGTCGGCATCGAAGACATCTACCTGGGCAATGGCGTGTCCGAACTGATCGTGATGTCCATGCAGGCCTTGCTCAATAACGGCGACGAAGTGCTGATTCCCGCCCCGGACTACCCGCTGTGGACCGCCGCCGTGAGCCTGGCCGGTGGCAATCCGGTGCACTACCTGTGCGACGAGCAGGCCAACTGGTGGCCAGACCTGGACGACATCAAGGCCAAGATCACGCCGAACACCAAGGCCATGGTGATCATCAATCCGAACAACCCCACCGGCGCCGTGTACTCCAAAGAAGTGCTCGAAGGCATGGTGGAGTTGGCTCGCCAGCACAACCTGGTGCTGTTCTCGGATGAAATTTACGACAAGATTCTCTACGACGAGGCCGTGCACATCTCCACCGCCTCGCTCGCGCCGGACGTGCTGTGCCTGACCTTTAATGGCCTGTCGAAGTCGTACCGCGTGGCCGGTTTCCGCTCCGGCTGGGTGGCCATCTCCGGGCCGAAGCAAAAAGCCCAAAGCTACATCGAAGGCATCGACATCCTCGCCAATATGCGCCTGTGCGCCAACGTGCCGAGCCAACACGCGATCCAAACCGCGCTGGGCGGCTACCAAAGCATTAATGACTTGGTGTTGCCGCAAGGTCGGCTGTTGGAGCAACGCAATCGCACTTGGGAACTGCTCAACAGCATTCCTGGCGTCAGCTGCGTGAAGCCGATGGGCGCGCTGTATGCCTTCCCGAAAATCGACCCAAAGGTTTGCCCGATTCACAACGACGAGAAATTCGTGCTCGATCTGTTGCTCTCGGAAAAGCTGCTGGTGGTTCAAGGCACCGCCTTTAACTGGCCATGGCCAGACCACTTCCGGGTAGTCACCCTGCCCCGTCTTGACGACCTCGACCAGGCCATCGGGCGCATTGGAAACTTCCTCAAAACCTACAGCCAATAAGCCGCCATGGACCTGCAAATCGACGACTTTTATAAAGATGCCGCAGCAGGCCTCCTGCTGCTGTACCAGGCCTTCCCGCGCAAGGTGGGCCTGTACGTCGAAGACCTGATCGGACGAGAAGAGCCGGACGAATTCGGCCTGCCGAGCAAGCGTCATCAAGCCTGCCTCGGCGCCATGCTGTGGCTGGCTGATGAAGGCTATCTGCGTTATGAATCAACCATTCATTACGACGCGCTCGACCAGGCGGTGCTGAGCGAAAAAGGCTTCCTGCGACTGTCACGCGGCGTTCCCCATGCCGTGGCCGATGGCGACGCTTTGCCACCCAGTGTTCGCCGTGTGCATTCCACGCTCGCCCACCAGTTGCGAGAGGCGTTGCAACAGCAGCACAGCGAGCGCATCGCACGCCTCACCCGCCTGCTGTTTACCAGCACGCTGACCGGTGCAAACGACACAGTTTGAAATAGTCGCCGAGTTGTATAGCGCGGGGGGCCGCCCTTATATACCCCGCACTAGTCGAACGTCTTAGCTCAAAGGAGAAGCCTTACACCATGATGCGCATTCTGTTGTTCATGGCCACCAACCTGGCGGTTCTGTTAATCGCCAGCATCACCCTCAAACTGCTCGGGGTGGACCGCTTCACTGGCCAGAATTACACCAGCTTGCTGGTCTTCTGCGCCGTGTTCGGTTTCGCCGGTTCTCTGGTCTCGTTGTTCCTGTCCAAATGGATGGCGAAGATGAGCACCGGCACTCAAATCATCAGCCAACCGCGCACCCGTCACGAACAGTGGCTGCTGCAAACCGTGGAAGAGCTGTCGCGCAACGCCGGTATCAAAATGCCAGAAGTGGGCATTTTCCCGGCCTATGAATCCAACGCGTTTGCCACCGGCTGGAACCGCAACGATGCGTTGGTCGCTGTTAGCCAGGGTTTGCTCGAGCGCTTCTCGCCAGATGAAGTGAAAGCCGTACTGGCCCACGAAATTGGCCACGTTGCCAACGGCGACATGGTGACCCTGGCGCTGATTCAGGGCGTGGTGAACACCTTCGTGATGTTCTTCGCGCGAATCTTCGGCAACTTCGTCGACAAGGTTCTGCTCAAAAACGAAGAAGGCAACGGCATCGGTTTTTACATCGCCACGTTCTTCGCCGAAATGGTCTTGGGCATTTTGGCCAGCGTGATCGTTATGTGGTTCTCGCGTCGCCGGGAATTTCGCGCCGACGAAGCCGGTGCTCGCTTGGCCGGCACCAGCGCGATGATCGGCGCCTTGCAGCGTCTGCGCTCCGAACAGGGCGTGCCGGTGCACATGTCTGAGACCCTGACCGCGTTCGGTATCAACGGTGGCGTGAAAGGCGGCCTCAAGGCTCTGTTCATGACCCACCCGCCGCTGGAAGATCGCATCGCGGCCTTGCAAGCGCGCGGTTAATCGTAACGGCGCAAAAAAGGGCGGCGGCAAGTCGCCCTTTTTTATCTGCACAAACAAAGAAGGCCGATCTGAGATCGGCCTTCTTTTATTTCCCGCTTAACGCTTAGTTGGCGATGCTCAACTTCGCGCGATTCTTCTCCAGGGTTGAGGCGCCAATTCCCTTCACTTCCAGCAGCTCGTCTACCGAGGTAAACGGGCCGTTGGCGTCGCGATAATCGATGATCGCTTTCGCCTTGACCTGACCAATACCGATGAGGTCCTGCTGCAACGTTTCCGCGTCGGCGGTGTTGAGGTTGACGGTGCCCGCCTCCGGCGCTTTGAGCGGCTGAGTAGCAACAGGTTGGGTGGGCTCGGTTTTGACTGGCTCAGCGGCAAAGGTGCCGGCAGCGAACAACGTGAGGGTGGCGAACAACAGGGAAGAGACGTATCCGATACGCATGATGAAGCTCCTTAAGTGGGTAACGCAGGGCGCGATACGCCCTGCGGTGGCCAACTTAGAGGCAGCCTCAGTGGAGTGTCAAATCACCTGGCGCGGGCGTTTCCAGGCGCTTTTTATGAATCAAATCAACGATTTCGCATTCTGGTAGGTAACCGCTAACGTGCTCGCGGAGCAATTCTCGCACTCGCTCATAATCGTCACGCTCGACCGCCAGAAAGATCGCATCCAACACGTCCTTGAAAACCACCCAGGGCAGGTGTTCTTCGTTGGCTCGCATGATCATCGAGTGCTCGGTTGGGCTGACGTTGTCGCCAATCAGCAGCTCTTCATAGAGCTTTTCGCCCGAGCGCAGGCCCGTGAACTCAATCTCGATGTCGCCGTGGGGATTGCCCTCATTGCGCACCGTCAGCCCAGACAGATGCACCATCTTTTCCGCCAGTTCGGCGATCTTCACCGGCGAGCCCATATCCAGCACAAACACGTCACCGCCCTGCCCCATCGAGCCCGCCTGAATAACCAACTGCGCAGCTTCGGGGATGGTCATGAAATAGCGGGTTATGTTGGGGTGGGTCACCGTAATGGGCCCGCCGCGTTTTATCTGCTCGCGGAATAACGGAATCACCGAGCCCGACGAGCCCAGCACGTTGCCGAAACGAACCATGGTGAAACGCGTTCTGTTGGCTTGCGGGTTTTTCGAGCCCAGCAACACCGGCTGCTTTTCGGCACTGAGGGCCTGCAGCGTCATTTCCGCCAGGCGTTTGGTACTGCCCATCACATTGGTAGGGCGCACCGCCTTGTCGGTGGAAATCAGCACAAAATGCTCAACGCCCGCCTGCATCGCCGCCTGGGCGGTTTGCAGCGTGCCGAACACATTGTTCAAAACGCCCTCGGCCACGTTGTGCTCAACGATCGGCACATGCTTGTACGCCGCCGCGTGGTAAACCGTGTTCACGCTCCACGTACGCATCACGTCGAGCAAACGCTCCGGACTGCGCACAGAACCCAGAATCGGAATGAGCTTGACCCCCGATCCCTCATGACGAATACGCCCTTCAAGCTCGCTCTGAATGCTGTAAAGGTTGTACTCACTGTGTTCAAACAGCACCAATGCCTTGGGCGCAGACACGAGAATCTGACGGCACAACTCCGACCCGATCGAACCACCCGCTCCGGTGACCATGACCACCTGATTGCGGATGCAGCGTTCAAACAAATCCGCGCGCGGCGGCACTGGGTCGCGTCCCAGCAGGTCGGCGATATCCACCTCTTGCAAGTCACTGACATTCACGCGCCCGCTGGCCAAGTCCATAAAGCCCGGCACTGTGCGCACATGCACCGGGTAGGCTTCCAATGCCGCCAAAATCTCGCGGCGCCGCGAACGTGACGCCGACGGAATCGCCAGCAGCACCTCGTGCGCGCCGGTTTCCTCGATCATCAATTGAATATTGCGCGAGGTGTAAACCTTGAGGCCGGCAACCACACGGTTGGCGATGCCCTCGTCGTCATCGATAAAAGCCACCGGGCGCATACCCTTGCCCATGCGCAACGCCGCAACCAACTGATTACCCGCCGCGCCGCCGCCATACACGGCGACTTTCGACAGGCCATCGTCCTGGCGCAGAAACGGCACATGCTGCCCGGCCAGCAACCAATCGCCAAGGAAATACTGGCGCATGAACAAACGCAGGCCGCCGATCATCAGCAGGCTGAGCCACCAATAGTTGAACACCAGCGAACGCGGAACCAGAACCTCGGCGCGGTACAGGTAGATGTACATGCCCAACACCAGCGCCGACAGCGACACCGCCTTGAAAATCGCGACGAGCGCTTCATTGCCGAAATAACGCATCACCGCCCGGTACATGCCGAGCCGAATAAAAACGGGGATGGCAATGATCGGTGCGATCAAGAACAACCACGCATAGTCACCGAACGGGTCGATTGGGCGCTCGATGCCCAGGCGCACGACAAAGGCCAGCCACAGCGATGCCCATACCAGCACGATGTCGGCCGCTATTTGCAAAAGGCGCTTGTAGCGACGCCGCAGCCCTACCAGGCGATCACGCATCGGAATATGTTTTTTTACTTCGCGACTCACCACGTTACGTCCGTCCTTGATCACTTGCGTCCATAGTATTCATTACTCTTGCTTCCCGGCATGGTAGCGAATCGCCAGATAGATTAACGGTGCGCTCGCCAGCGCAAAGCCGAGCACGCCATCCAGCACGCCCTTGCCCACCAACACCGCCAATGGCAGCAACCAAGCCAGGTTAATCACCAGCACCGCCAGCGTGATGGGCAAGTGCCGACCATGAAGGCGCGCGGCGTATTGATACGCGTGACTGCGGTGCGCCTCGTACACTTTGTCGCCGCGAACCAGGCGGCGCAGCAGTGTCCAGGTGGCGTCGACAATGAATACCGCCAGCAGAATCAGCCAAGCCCAAAACAACTGCGGCGATACCCAGGCGGCCTGCAGCGACAAAACACCCAACATCAACCCTAGAAAACCGCTACCGGCATCGCCCATGAAAATTTTCGCCGGCGGGAAATTCCAGTACAGAAAACCCGCGCTGGCGATGGCCAGCAGCAGCGGAATCAGCGCTTGGTCGGAGCGCCCCAGCACTGCATACAACAATGCCCCCGAGGCGCAGGTGGTAACCGCTTCCACCCCGGCGATGCCGTCGATGCCATCCATGAAATTGAATAGATTGAGCAGCCACACCAAGTAGAAAACCGCCAGGCCATGGCCGATCCAGCCCAGGTCGAAGGTGGCGCCAAACACCGTAAAGGGCGCCGCGCCACCGAGCCAGGCCAGGGCCCAGACGGCCCCACTGAAATGGGCAAGCAATCGCCAGCGCGCCGCGATGTGCCCGTGGTCGTCCAAAAAGCCAACCAGCGCAATCAAACCACCGCCGCCGACCATGGCCCAAACCGCCGACCAACCGAGGCCGGCGAGCCACGCCAACAGTGGCAGCGCCACGAGAAAACTCAGCACTATCGCCACGCCGCCACCGCGTGGGGTTGGTTGGGTGTGGGAGCTTCGCGCGTTGGGAATATCCAATACGCTGGCGGCTAGGGCATAACGGCGAACCGCCCAGGTCAGTGACAACGAGGCGATAGCCACCACCACCAATACAACAGAAATACTCATCGGCTTTGGCTATCCAAAAAGCGCGTGGCGGTCAGCGCCAGGGCCTGCTCCACCGTCAACGGTGGAGTCCAATTCAACAGCGTGCGGGTTTTTGCGATATCCACTTGCAGCGATCCGCACAGTCGGCGGCCGATATCGTCACGCCCAAGAACCCGAGCCGCCAGTTCAAGCCAAGCCTGAGGCACCGGCACGAGCCTGGCTGGACGTCGCAGCGCAACGCCCAACTGGCGCAGCAACTCCGACGTGGAAAGGTCGTTGCCATCACTGACCAGAAACCGCTGGCCCGCAGCAGCAGGGTGATCCAGGCACACGCGCAGCAGGTCCGCCAAATTGCCCACGGCGACCAAACTGCGCTGATTTCGGATTGCACCGAACGGTAACGGCACGCCCTTTTTGAGCCAATTCATCATGCTCAGAAAATTCGCGCGCACATCCGGGCCGTAAACCAAGGGCGGTCGAACCACCACCACTTCCAACCCTGTGTCACGGGCGAGCGCGAACAGGCCCTCCTCGGCTTCCCATTTGGAAATGCCGTAGGGGTCGGTTGCGGTGGCAGGGTCATCGGCACGGAAAGGCTGGCCCGGCCGGGTCATCTCGCCGTTCACTTTGATGGAGCTGAGGTAGATAAAGCGCCGAACGCCCGCCTCTACCGCTTGGCGAGCCAACTGCAAGGTGCCGGCCACGTTAACGCGGCGAAACGCTTGCAACGGATCGTCGTCCTGCTCGTGCATCACGTGCACGCGGGCCGCACAGTGAATCACCGCATCGATACCCGACAACGCCTCGCGCCAGTCGCCTTGCGGACCGAGGTCAGGCGCATGGCACACCTGAAGCCGATCCGGAGTTGACGTAGGAAGCACGCGAAATGCCGCGCGAACCTGGTGAACGCCATCAGCCAACAAGCGCTCCTGCACCGCGCGTCCAACAAAGCCGCTTGCTCCGGTTAATAAGACATTCATAACCAGGCTTAGTCTTTGCGCCACACGGTGCGGTTGATGTAATCGGTGTAACTGAGCACCACGCGCACAACCTGCAGCGACACCGGGCCGCCTTCGTAATCGGCCACCACCGGAATCGCCCGACGCTCACGCGAATGCTGGCTGGTCACCACGCGCACGGCATCGAGCACCGAGTCTCGCTTGAGACCGCTCATGATCAGCGTGCCTTGGTCCATGCCCTCAGGACGCTCGTGGGCATTACGCAAGGTGACGGCCGGAAGATTCAGCAGCGAAGCTTCTTCAGTAATAGTGCCGCTGTCCGAGAGCACACAGAACGCGGATTGCTGAAGCTTGATGTAATCCAGCAAGCCGAACGGCTTCACAAAGCGAATCAACGGGTGATCCAGCGACTCACCCAGGGCTTCAAGGCGTTTGCGCGTGCGCGGGTGAGTCGAGACGATCAACGGGAAACCGTACTGATCAGCCAGGGCGCGCAAGCTGCCGAGCAGGTCTCGCAGGTTATCCGGCGTATCGACGTTTTCTTCACGATGGGCGCTGACGACAAAAAACTTGTCCTGCTCCAGACCGGTACGCGCCAGCACATCGGACTGGTCGATCTTGGGCTTGTAGTACTCCAGCACTTCCTGCATGTGCGAGCCGGTTTTGATGATGGTTTCCGGGCGAATGCCTTCGGCGATCAAATAGCGGCGCGCGTGCTCGGTGAGCACCATGTTGATGTCGCTGAGGTGGTCCAGAACCTTACGGTTCAGCTCTTCTGGCACGCGCTGATCGAAACAGCGATTGCCCGCTTCCATGTGGAACACCGGAATCTTGCGACGCTTGGCGGCAATTACCGCCAAGCAGGTATTGGTGTCGCCGTAGAGCAGCAATGCATCAGGTTTTTCGAGCTCGAAGATGGCGTCGGATTTGGCGATCACCTCGGCAATGGTCTGAGCCGCTGTTTCGCCTGCCGCACCCAGAAAGTGGTCCGGCTTGCGAATTTCCAGGTCATCGAAAAAGACCTGGTTGAGTTCGTAATCGTAATTCTGGCCGGAATGCACGAGCACATGCTGAACCTGCCGGTCCAACTCGGCGATCACGCGGCTCATTTTGATCAGCTCAGGGCGCGTGCCGACCAGGGTCATAACCTTAAGCATTGAGTTCGTCCTTGATGTAATCCAGTTTCAGCAGCAACGTCTTGATGCCCGCCACATCCAGGCGCTCGGTGTTATGCGAGGTGTAATCGTCCAGCTCGGAGATTCGCTGCTCGCCCTCGACGAAATACTTCTTGTAGTTCAGGTCGCGGTTATCAGCCGGAATGCGGTAGTAGCGGCCCATGTCTTCGGCCTTGGCCATTTCTTCGCGCGAAACCAGCGACTCGTAGAGTTTTTCGCCGTGACGGGTGCCGATGACTTTGACGGTATTGGTTTTGCCGAACAGCTCTTTCAGCGCCTGGGCCAAATCACCCACCGTGGACGCCGGCGCCTTCTGAATAAACAGATCGCCTTGCTGACCGTGTTCGAAGGCGTGCAGCACCAGATCAACCGAGTCTTCGAGGGACATCAGGAATCGCGTCATGTCGGGGTCGGTAACGGTGAGCGGTTCGTCCGAACGCATCTGCTCCACAAACAGCGGGATAACCGAGCCGCGTGAGGCCATGACGTTGCCGTAACGCGTCGCGCAAATCACCGGGCCGTTCGCCGGGATCATCCGCGACTTGGCGACCATGAGCTTTTCCGCCATGGCCTTGGAAATACCCATGGCATTGATGGGGTAAACCGCTTTGTCGGTACTCAGCACCACGACCCGTTTCACGCCCGTGGCGATGGCCGCGTTCAGCACGTTCTCAGTGCCAAGGACGTTGGTGCGCACCGCTTCCATCGGGTAGAACTCGCACGAGGGCACTTGCTTCAGAGCGGCGGCGTGGAAGATGTAATCGACGCCGACCATGGCCTGGGCCAGGCTGTCGTAGTTGCGCACATCACCGATGTAGAACTTGACCTTGTCGTTGGCCAGCGCGATGCGCATGTCTTCCTGTTTTTTCTCGTCGCGGCTGAAAATCCGGATTTCGCGCACGTTGGTATTGAGAAACCGTTTGAGTACCGTGTGGCCGAAAGAACCCGTTCCCCCGGTAATCATCAACACCTTGTCGTCGAACATAAAACCTTCCAGAGCATGAGCGTGTCGCCAAACGAACACGCGAATAAACCATCAATACGGCCCGGCTCCCGACGCGTTAAATGCGGGGAGCGAGGCGCAACCTAAAGTGACTTAGCTGTCGGCGTGCATAACCCGAATAAGCTCGGGCCAAGCAGGTGCGACATAGCCTGTGGCGGCGCTAAAGCGCGAACCATTTAGCGACCGGTCGATTACCAGCGAATCGTCGGCGCGGATCTCAATCTGTTTTTCATACTGCGCGGCCACCAAACGCAGCAAATCCAGCTTGGCGATCGGCGCAGCGGCGACATGATACAAGCCGCTGAGCTGAGTGTGCGGAATAACAAAGTCTTTCATCACGCGCGCCAACTCGACGGTAGGCAGGCCGGAGAAAATCGCCCGCGAAAAACCTTTTACGCTGCCTTCCTGAGACAGGAACCAATCGATCAGCGCGTAGTTCGAGTTCAGCTCATGACCAATGATCGACGTGCGCAAAGTGACGGCATGCGGCATATCGGTCAGCTCACCGATGTACTTGGATTTGCCGTAGAGGTCTTCGGCGTCCGAAACATCGCTTTCCAGATACCCGCCCTTGCTGCCCGAAAAAACGCAATCGGTGCTGACGTGGATAAGCCGCGCGCCGACCAATTGGCAGAGATTCGCCAGCCGGTGCGGAAGCATGGCGTTGATCGGCAGCGCGGTGAGCGGGTCTTTGGCATCGGCCAGTTGCTTGATCAAGCCGACGCAGTTGATCACTACATCCGGCTTGATGGCAGCCAGCGCGGCGACGAGCGAGTCCTGGTCGAGCACGTCGACACCAGTGCGCAGTCGCGCATGGCTCGCCTCGGGAAAATGACTGCGGGCCGCCCCGCTTCGCAGCGTGCCCCACACCTCGAACCGGGCATCCGCGTTGAATACCCGGAACACTGCATTTCCGAGCATGCCGGTAACGCCCAAAACTAAAACTCGAGCCATGACTCACTACCTTTTAAAAATTCAAACTTTGTAGAACGAACGCAAAACTCGATCCAAGCCAAAAAGAATTAATACATTCAATACAATCGAACCAAACAGCATGTAACTCTGCATCGGAACATAACCAAAACTGGTGTAGCGAAATGCTATTACTTGCGCCATCAGCGCACAGAGCACCAAGTTTTTGCCGCCTAATTTATAGACGAGAAACTCGAAAATCGACGCCACCATGGAAAACGCAAAAACCGCGCATACCAGAAATAAAATCGACCCGGGATAGTAGAGGAAGGCGAGATAGCCCGGCAAGGAAACGAAGTGCAGCGCATCGCTACGGGAATTATCGTAGGGAGACGCTATGAATTTTTGGTCATAGAACGCGTTGGCGCCCTCATCGAAGCGCTCTTGCAACGCCTCACGAAAAACCGCCCAGCCTTTATCCGGTGCGCCTACGACCGACATCACTCCCTCAATACCCACCCAGCGATCCAGAAACAGCGCCGATGTCTGCTCCATAACAGCGTTCTTTCTCAGCTCCTCTGAGGCGCCCGCATAAAAGGCGTTCGCACGAAGATAGTTAACGGTGAGCACTGAAGCTGCAAAAAAGACTACAAACGCGATACCTACAAACGTCGTCAATCCCAGGCGCAAGCGCGGTTCGCTTCGGCGGAACTGAGAGATCGCACCATAGAGCAGCGATGATCCATTCAGAATCATGCCTCGGCTCCACAACGATATGTTGGACAGCGCGGTTTCCAGCAAGGCAATGGTGACGGCAATCCAATAACGGTCTCTGTTCAGCTCAAACTCGAAGCGCAACAGCACCGCTGAAACCGATGCCATCCCGAACATCAGCAGCCAGGCATAAACGCCATTCAAGCCGAACGGCAGGTTAACTCTCGCGACCAGCCCCCGCTGATAGATACCGAACCAGGCATTCGAGACGCAAATGCCCAGCACTCCCAGCACAAAGGCCACCAACACGAGCACACGGTGGCGCCGGTAAAAGGCGTACAGCCCCGTGTATGCGATCTCGGGCAATGCGTTCGGATAGCTGAAAAAAAGTTGACGGATAAATCGCGCAAGCAAAATCGCCGCGAGCGCAAAAGACACCGTTATCAGCGTCTGATCTAAAGCGGCCGGGGAGCCATCGAAGGCACCCACAGGAATGGCAAATTGCCCGTCAAAAAAAGCCGTCCGCACGCTGAACTTCAACCAGAAACCAATCCAGAGCAGTACACCGATGAAACCATCGAAGAAAATCGCTTTCGGACCAAAACCAAAAAACAAAACCATCGAGGAGAGGGCTGTAAAAAGAAGATAAATCCAGGCATTACCTTGATATTCGGCTGTGGCAACAGCACCGATTACAGAAATACCCAGTATCACGAGCAACCATATCGTTCTTACAACAACGTTCCAGTTCATATCTATCCACGGTTACATTTATTAATTAATAGTTATAATTTTGCCTAAATAAACAGCGATGCCGCCCAAGCACTTTCGGCATTCACTGATGCGGTAGCTCGCGCGCCTCCACCTTTTTATCTACCTTAGGCAATGAGTTTAATGCTGTTAGTAAAACACCCCAAAAGAAGAACGTGACAATGCCCGGATAAGGCTGACGCATCCCGACCTTGAATACATTGTCAACCAGCACCAGGAACAGCACGACACCTGCCACGCTCAATACATAGGGGCGCTGCCATAACATTGCGAAGTTCCGCAATACGGAATAAACGGTAAAGCCGATAAGCGCCAGAAAAGGCAGCAAGGCGACAAAACCGAAGTTATAGACCAGGTCCAGATAATAGTTATGCGCGCTGGGGTACAACGTCCGATCAGGGGCTTGCATGTGTCCCAGCAAGAAGTTTTGCCCGTTTTCTACTACACCGCTTAAATAAAAGCGTAAGTACGAGAGCCGTTCTACAGCATTAGCCGGAGCGTGTTCCCATGCACCTGCGCTGGATACGCCCAGCTTGGATTGGACAAACTCGGCCTTGATAATATACAAGAAGCCCGCTAACGCACTTCCCAACGATAGAACCACGAGGAACAACGACGTTTTAATATGGCGTTTCAACAGTACGTTGCGCACGCAGAAGACCAAGAGCCCCGCGAACAGCAAGGCAGTGCCGAGCATTGAAGTTGACAACAGTGTATATATCGACATCGCCGCAGCGAGCAGCAGCAGCCAAGGCCGACGTTTATCGTTATCAAAAAGCGAAAACAGTGCGACCAGAAACAAGGCCGCAAACACAACGGACACATACTGGAGATGCTGATAGATATTAAAAACAAACACTGAAGACGAAAGTGTAAAGGCACCGCTGAGATAAGTGGCTAGAAGCTGTAATGGAACGAAGACCATCAACGTCACTAAGATAACGTCAGGGACTGCCTTTGTAGCCCCCACTCGCGCACCATATTGCTGGCCTAACACCAATGCGAACATTGGCAACATGAATTGCACGAGCAAGATGAACTTCGCGCCCTGATAGCTGCCCTCACTCCCGACTAACAGCGCGGTCGTCAGCAACATGGAGATGAAAACGAAAAACAGGAAAGTGAGGGAAAGTCTGGCCTGGGAATATTTCCCTAGCAGTACGATGCCGCCGTAACAAGCAAAAACCGATATCGGGATAGGCAGGAGCGCCAAGCTGCCCCCGGAGCCGCCAAGCATGTCCGTCCTGTACAGCCCGGCGCTTAACTGAAAAAACACCGGAACAAACAGCAACATCGCCAACACGATCAGCACGCGGTGCTCATGCGCCTTGAACATTTTTATCTTCCCTAATAATCCTTCCCGTTCGCTCATATAAAAGCCTAGGGAAAGTACAGCTCCAAATAGATACAGCGCCGCCAACGACGTTGGCCCGGCAATGTAATAGAAAAACGGAATGCTTGAAACCAGCAGTAAATTGGCAAGCATATCTGAACCGAAAACGTCGTCTCCCCCACTGCTCTGCAGGATCTCCAGGCGAATTCGCTGCGCCAGTACCATCACCAGCCCGCCCAAGAGCGAACAGCCTACCGCGAGCCAGAACAACGGGCTTTTATTCGTCCATTGCAGCGACGTGGGCGCAATGCTCACAGCAACGATCAGCACGAGTCCTAACAGCGCGGAGCCAATCATGATCTTGCCAAACACCCGGTTAAGACGCCCACCGCCCATATTGTTGGTGCGGCGAACCATCGTCGGTCCAAGTGCTTGAGAAAAAACGGCGCCTAAAATTCCGCCCATTGCGAAACTGGCGAACAAATCACCGGTTTCTTCTTTGCCGGCAATTAGCAGGATAAATAAGCGAAACACATACACCGATACGCCGATGATGGCCGTCGAACCCACATGTGGCATCAACACTTTCACCGCGCCTACCAGACTTACCGTCCGAGCCAAGCAGCGTTTGGCCAATTGGGCATCAAAACTGCCGAATAGCGGCGAGATAGCCCAGATCAGCAGAACCGGAAACACCTCTAGCCCGCCGTGGACCAGGGCCAACAGCAGCAGTGCGCTCAGCGCGCCTTGAACCAGCGCGAACAGCGCGGCGGCGCGCCGGTGGTGATGTAACTCTTGTTCGCCGAGAAAGATCTCAGCCACCCATTCGCATGCCCGACGCAACACCAGGAGTAAAACAAACCCCCAGCTCAAGGCGACAACGCCGATGCTTAATACAAAAGCCAACACCGCGAGGGGCACGAGCATGATCAAGCGCAGACGAAGAATCTGCGCCGCGTTTATCTTCCCCGACTCGCCCAATATCAGGCTTCGGGCATTGCCGGAAAAGGCATAAAACATGGCCACGGTCGCGCCATGAATAAGACCAAAATCAGCAGCCAGCTCCGGCTTGCCAAACACACTCAAGCCAATCATCACCAACATCATGGCAAACGTATTGGCCATGAAGGCGAATGGAAACACGATCAGGCTCATACGCTCGCTGCTCGGCTTGGCCCGAGAAAACGGCGGAGCGAGAACTTACGCTCCAAGGAGGTTAACCAAGCGGGACACCTGCATATCCATTTTGAAATTTGCTTCAAAATACTCTCTCCCTGATTGTCCCATCGCGTCTTGCTCGCCCTTCGTGAGCGCTTTCATGCGCCGAATATTGGCGACCAAAGGCAATACCTGTTCCGCTGCCGAAGTGAATCCGGCGTTCGCTTCTTCCACCACTTGGGCGCCTTCGCCATTAAGCGACGCAATAATCGGCCGCCCCGAGGCCAGATAGGACTGAACTTTACTGGGAATAGTCTTGGAAAAAATTTCTTCGTTGGTGAGCGAGACCAATAGCGCTGAAGACCGCGCGAATATTGCCGGCATAGCCTCCATCGGAAAGCGTCCCGGCAGCGCCAAGTTATCGAGATTGAGCAGCTGCTTCTGCGCGTGCAACCAACCCAAGCGACTACCACTGCCAACCAGAACCACGCGAATTTGCGGATCGTCCTGCAACTGCACGGCGGCCTGCACTAACGTGTCCAGCGCCTGCGCAGTACCAAGATTGCCGGCAAACACGACGCAAAAATGCGAATCGAGCAGTTCCGTCAGCTCAGGAGCCAGCGCGATCTCGGCCGTCGACGACTGGCCATCGATAGAATTGGGGTAGTAGTGAATTTTTTCCCGAGCGGCGTAGTGGGCAACCGAGTCGATAAACGACCGGGATTGCACGAGCAGCAAGTCGCAATGGTGATAAATACGCTTCACCACCCAACCAACGGCCTTGAGCGCGTGCGGGTTTTTAACGAAGCCAGTCGCCGCGAGACTTTCCGGCCAAAGGTCTTGCACCCATAACGCCAGCTTGGCTTTTTTAAGCCACTTCAAGGCAATAGCCGGAATCGTTTGGGTGACCGGGGACGGAGCGAACACCACGATGGCGTCAAACTCGAGCTTGCGCAGCATCCAAGGCAGGCAAAACAAGCCGGCGACGACAAAAGACAGGTAGTTGAGAATCAGATTTTTCGCCCCGCCTTGCCCGCGCGGCCATAGAGGCACACGCACTACATCGATTCGCTCCAGGTAGCGTTCGCGTTGCAGTCCCCACGCCCGGTAGCCCTCGAAGACATTTCCGTCCGGGTAGTTTGGCTTGCCCGTGGCCACGGTCACTTGGTGCCCCTGCTCGTCGAGCGTGCGCACGATATCGTTGATGATGAAACTTTCCGGCCAGAAGTACTGGCTCAAAATAAGTATTTTCAAGCCAGGCTCACTTTTGCTTATTCACTGGAGCCGAAGCCGGCTGAAACGGTACGCCCGAGAGTTGTTGGTAAACCTGGCCGGCCCGGCCGAGCAGCACATCCCAGGTGTACTGAGCCAACACCAGCTGTCGCAATTTCTCGCCGTAAACGGGCAATGCTTGTGGCTCGCCAAGCAGCTGATCGAGCCCCGCTGCTAACGCATCGACCTGGGCAGCCACTACCAAACCGCCGCCAGCGCCTTGCACCTCGTCAAAACCACATTGGTCGGTAAGCATGACCGGCGTGCCTTGCAGGCCCGCTTCCAACGCCACCAACGACATGGCTTCACGGCGCGAGGGCACGGCCAACAAGTCGGCTGCAGCCAGGGCATCCTGCTTCGCCTGTCCGGCTAGAAACCCGACAAAGCGCACCCGTTCGGACAGCCCGACGTCACGCGCCTGCGCCCTGAGTTGCAGACCCAGCGAATCGTCCGGCCCGGCAAAAACCAACACCGCATCAGGATGGCGTTCGGCAATCGCTGCGAACGCCTCAAGCAACAGATCAGGCCCTTTTATGGGACTCAGCCGTCCTAAAAACAGCACGACCTGCTTACCATCCAATTCATATCGCGCCCTGAAAGAAACGACATCCGGCACCGCGGTGCTGTCAGGATCGACGCCATTGGGCAGAAGCACGATGCGCTCGTCAGACACCCCGTATTCGTGAAACTGCTCGCGCTCCAACTCCGTAACGGCAAAACACCGCGACGCCCCTTTCACGATGCGGCGGCCCACGACCCGGTTATAAATCCGCTTGATCCAAACCGACCGGCCAAAGATGCGTAAAGCGCCTGCGGGGCAATACACATAGGGCTTATTCAACCGCAACGCGGCCAGACAAACCCGAGCGCCAAGCACGCTCCAATGACCAGTGAAATGAATGACATCAGCCTCCGCCACTAGCGCGGCGATGCGTCTGCCGGAGATAGCGGGCAATAAAAAGCGACGCAGGAGTGAGCGTACGGCCACCAAGCGAATGCCCTCAAGCTCGGCATGGCGTTTAGCGCCCAATCCTTCGGAAGTGCAAAGTACCGTGCAGCTGACACCTGCTCGTTGAAGCGCCTTGGCGAGCTGAAAGGTTCGCTCGGCAGTGCCACCTCCCGAAGAAGGATCAATGCCGTCAGCCACGTGCAACACCTTCATCGGGCGCGGTTCTTCATATAAGCCTCAGCAAACTCCCGGAGCGCAGACGTAAATTCAACCGGCGGCTCGAACCCCCAGCTGCGTAACTTTGCACCGTCGTAAATCAAATTAGGATCAGCCTGCGAACGGCCCACAAGGCGGAGTAAAAACTTCAGCAGCGCACCGGGCAGCCTGACCGATGAGCCGAGTACAGGCTTACCCATCGCCGCCGCGAGCAGCCCATCCACGGCCTGATAGTTGTTGGCGGGTTGGTCGTCGGCAGCGACCAGAAACACCTGCCCGGCCAGAGGGCGGTCGAGGGAGGCGAGAAACATGATCGCCGCCACCACCTCATGCACGCTGACCAAATGCAGAGCGCGTCGGCCATGCAGAAACCGCAACACGCGGCGCTTGAGTACCGAACCGCCGGCGATGCCTTCAGCCAGCTTGAGTAGGTTTTGCCCGCCTGCGCCAAACACCGCCGTCGGGCGCAAAATGCCGAGATCAACCTGCGCGCCCAGCTCCGCGCGAAGGGTTATCTCTGCCGACAGCTTTTGCCGCTCGTACACCGTTTTCGCCTCGCCGGGCGTGTCCTCATTTACACGCCGAGCCGCCGGCACACCAATCACCATCGCCGTGCTGATATGCAGCACCCGGCGAACCCGAGCTTCGCGCGCGGCATGGGCAAGGTGCCTGATAGCACTGGAAAACTGTTCGTCGGACACAGCATCGGCGGGCTGAGCCAAATTGATCAGCACATCTGCTTCCCGGAGAAAGGCTACAAGGCTGGATTGATCAAACAGGTCGCCGACGACGGATTCAACGCCCGCAATCGAGGTTTGCGCCGAGCGGGTCAAAACCTTCACCCGCGCCCCTGCACCGAGCAGCAACGGCACAAGGTGAGAGCCGATGAAGCCGGTCGCCCCGGTGAGACAAACGGTTTGCCCCGCCAACGTTTGTGCGCGTTCGGAATGAACCGATGCCTGAACCATTTCGACCTCAGCCACGGATGCGATTCACGAGCCGCACAATGCGGTGCAACGTGCGATTGAAAAAGCTGTGAAACAGCACCTTCAACGTGCGTGGCGCGACGAAATTACGCGGATTCAACCGAAACGCGTTGCGAAGAGCCGAGTAGCCCAAGCCAAAGCGACCCGCGCGAATATGCAACTGCGCTGAAGCAATCCAGGCACTGCTTAGCGCCTCGCCTTCCAGCCCCTGAAGCGCTGCGGGCAACGGCTGTGCCTCGATGAAACCCGTGATGATGCGCACCGGCTCAGACGCTTTGACCTCATCCGCCACCGCAAAGGTTTGCGACGCCTCGTGCACCCGAAACGACGCCAACAGCTCCGGCACCCGAACAAACCGGCCATGACGCCCGAGGCGCAGCCAATAGTCGTAATCCGGCATCTGCCGAAAGCTGCTGTTCCACCCTCCCGCAGCCAGAAATGCCGCTTTGGTAAAAAACACACCGGGCCCTGGATGGCACACCAACTGGCCAAACATTTCGGCGTAATTGAAATCGGGCGCCGACACCTTGCGAATGACCTTCGAGGCGGGGTCAAACAAATTGAAATCGCAATACGTCAGCACGACGTCGTCCTGCAAAAACGCCAGCGACCGGCTCACCGCATCAGGAAACAGCGCGTCATCAGCGCTCAAATACGAAAGCACCTCTCCCCGCGCCATGTTCCAACCCTTATTCAGGGTATTGGCCTGCCCCATGTTGGTATGGGTTTCCCACCGAAACGCATCGCCATACCGCTTGAGCACGTCAGACGTTTCGTCGGTCGAGCCATCGTCCAGCACGATCAGCTCTATGTTCGGGTAATCCTGGGCCAAGACGCTATCAATGGCCTCGGCAAGGTAACCGGCGTGGTTGTAGGCAGGGATGACGATGGAGACGACTTTATCGGTCATATTGTTTATCACTAGAGACTTTTGACAGGCTTGGAAACAGGCTCAACAAAATTTAAGCGCTTAACATCGGGCTCATAACGCGAAAGCATTTCCATAGTCTCAGGACCAATCGGCGTCCAACCTTCTGCCATCTTAGAGGCGGCCTTAGTCCTGTTTAGCTTATTTAAAATCTGATATAGAAATTTCACCAAAGGCTTTATCACCGAAGGCGAAGCATTAAATAACTTAACCACCATCCCTCTGTTATTAATAAACGATGGCAGCATGAACAATTCCGCCTGATGTGGCTCGTCCAGCCCGTAAAGAGCGCCTTTTAATCTCTTGGTATCGAACATCTGGTGATAAGCGTGCATAACTTGCATAAAAAGTAACGCTTTTGTTTTTTCAGGCAACTCGGCAGCCGTAACCGTGCTAATGGTCTTCACCAAATGGGCGTACAGCGTGGGAATCTTTTCCTGCGAAATACCTTCACCCATAATCGAGTAAGCGCTCTCATGAAGTAATACCGCCGCGCCATAAGAGTTCACGACAACGAAAGGGAACACCAGCGCCGCCATAGTCATATATAGGGAATCACTCCCCGACGGGTCAAATGGCCCAAGCTGCATCCTAACGCGCGAACTAAAAACGACAGACGTCGTGACGAAATGGGACACGGCCATTTTGCGGCTGATCTCAGGCCCCGGTTGGTAGACACCGGCCTGCCAATCTCGATTTCTAAATTCCACTCGCTCGTGAATAGTGTCGACCGTTAGAGTCTTTGTGCACACAAAACCGGCTTCAGGATTTTCTGCAAAAGATTGAAGAGCTTGGGCATAAAAATTAGGAAGAAGAAAATCATCGTCGCTTAACAGAGAGTAATATTGGGTGCTAACTCGCGCCAGCGCACTCATAATATTTCTGGCACCACCGATATTCTCGGAATTAACAAAATATTTTACCCGGGGATCGCGGGCGACATACTCTGCGACGACTGCCGCCGTATCATCAGTCGATGCGTTATCACAGACATGCACCTCGTGCCCGTCTACATCCTGAGCCAAAGCACTTTCGATCGCCCTTCGCAGCATCGCAGAGCGTTCAAATGTCGGAATAACCGTTGTAATCATCTACCGAACCTCAAAATTCTTTGGAACATCAACGCGCGACTTACGGGCAAGACTAAAGCGACGCAAAAAATACAGCTTAATCCTGCAACAGCCAACACAAAGAACTCAATTACGCGCGAACCTGAACTCGGCGCCAATGCGCGAAATAAAATAACCACGAAGACGGCAGCTATTGAAGGCGCTATTAAAGATTCCAAATACCAACGCCACTTCTCTTCCGACAACAACCTAACGTGCATTATTTGCACGGAAACCAAAACATAAATCAGATTTAAACCGACCCATACTGCTGCGGCGCCAACAGCGCCCCACTTAGCGACGCAAATGTAAATAGCAGGCCCCAGAAACACCACCGCCACAATATTCTGCACCAAGGCTAGACTGGTCCAACCATTAGCCAACTGCAGCGCATATGGAATATTCACCATTCCATTTAGAAAATTCCCCACCACCAGTAGCGTAATAAGAGTACCTGTGCCGCTTGCGAGCGAACTATTGCCCGACCACAACAGGACGACCTCCGACGAATACGCTGCCAATATGGCGGCTATCGGAATCACCGTTAACGCCATAATCTGACTCGCCTGATGATAAGTAGCACCTAAACGAGCTTGGTCGCCCGAAGCCACAAGCTGGGTAATCCGAGGCAGATATGTAGAGAAAATAGGCCCAATAAGCCGAAATAGGACGGCAGCCACGGTAGACGCAAATACGTAATAGCCAAAGTCTTCAAGCGTAAGAATCCGGCTGAGAAGAATCTTGTCCATTTGACTTAACAGCGTACCTAACAACGCAACGCCCGTCATTCCTGCAGCAAACCTCCAGACATCTTTGAGTATCGTTGGAGAAAAGGTTGCCGTGACATCGGGCAATAGTTTCCAAAACACATGCCGCATCACCAGCAACTGCAAGAAAGCGGCCAATGCCTGCCAGGCCAGAAAGGCACTAATGGTCGGACTCAGGAAACACAAGACAACCAGGACACCGAGCGACTGCACGGTTGCGAAAAACGCAACGATCAGGTTTAGGTGTACGTGTTTCTGAAGGCCGCCGAACCCACCCATGTACAACGATATGGGCCATCGAGCCGCGATAGCAAAAGCCATGACCGACAGCGCAAATTCAACTTCTTGGGGGCTGATACTTTTAGGCTTCAACCAATCGCTTGCTATGTACCCCGAAAGCATATGGATACAGAGGAAAACGACAACAGCAAGACACAGGTATATAACTTCAAAAGTCTTTACAGTATCAACTGCTCTCTTTTCATCGCCAACTCCACCGGAGAGTCGAGCCAACTCCCTTGCAAGCACCTGAGAAAGACCCAGGTCTAAAATTGCAAACATTGCCTGCAGAGAAAGATAAACCCCAACTATTCCGTAGGCCTCAACACCCATTAATTTTATGTAAACAGGAACAAATGCAAGCCCCATAACAGCAGACCAGCCACTACCTAAAAGGTTAGCAGCCATATTTGATCTGATGTTTGGAGCTGCGTTCTGCTTCACGTTATCGCCTTAGACACGCAACAAGAAACCGTCGGGAGCGACGGTAATAAGCAGCTTATTCTCGACCGATTTATCAATCGCCAAACCAAAGTCATTACCGTCGGCACCCTTCATGGGGGATTTCGAAAGATTGTCGAGATAAGCCCATACAGCAGTCTTCGCATTATCGCCTTTACCCCAAGGGCGATCGGGGAACGCGTCTTCCGGCAAGTCTTCGATTACCGTGTCAAATACGACACAGTAACTGCCCTTGCTGGTCAACGGCGCGTATGCCTCAAGCTCGGCGAGCACGTGTTCGTGGGTATGATTGGAATCCAAGACGACCATGACACGCTTGAAATCTTTAGCGAAGTCTTTAACTTGCGAAATAATTTCTGGCGCAATGGACGAGCCTTGGATCATAGAGATTCGGCCAGCCATTGGGTGATCCAGTACCGCTTGCTTATTGTGCTCACGAATATCGATATCGATACCCAGTACTTTGCGAGCGGGCTTTTTAGGGTCCAGCAAGGTTCCGTTCGTAACAGCATCGCTATAATCGAGCAGCGCTAATACAGAGGCACTCATAATCAACGAGCCGCCATGCGCAATGCCCGTTTCGATAATGAGGTCTGGCTTGACTTGCCAGATCAGTTCCTGCATTGCCACCATATCTTGAGGGTATTGGATGATGGGTCGGCCGAGCGCTTCGAAGTGGTAGGAATACTTATGGGCGTTTGCCAGATTGAACCACTCCCGAGTCTTTGCACGTAATTCGGGGTCCGCACCCTGAGCGGCGACCTCAGCGTTGCATTCGGCTTTAAATTTCTCGTAATGATTCACTTGATTCTCCTAGAAATTGAAACTCTAATCTCGTACTGCTCGCCATGCTCTTCAAAATAACAAGCTGGAAAGCCTTCAAATGTTCTTGCCCGAAGCAAATTAATAAGATCTTTCGCCGTATAGGTTTTATCTAATTCCACTTCACTTGCTGGCTCGAGCTCAGACGCTTTATGGAAGCTGCCTTTGCTAAGGTCCTGCTTTATCCGTTTAAACGTGCCGCTACGGAACTCTGGGTAGGTAAGTTGGAATAAAACAACCATTTCCGACTGAGCACGATGGAAAAGGGTGGCGCCGGTGTCTTCCCATGTGTAAGGAATAGGTCGCTGAGCCACTATGTCTCCACTATCTACTCCGGTGTCAACGAAATGCAGGGTCACGCCGAAGGGCGCGCCCTCCACAAGCGCCCAAAAATTGTAATTTTTGCCTCTGTTGTAAGGGAGCAAACTGGGGTGGGTATTGATAAAACCACTAGCTACGGTGGAAATAATTTCTTCACGAATAATTTTCGGCCACCAAATCAGGAAGCCGAAGTCGATTTTTTTCTGAGTGGCGGCTATATCCAGAACCAACTGTGCATCCGTGGAATAACAAACACAGGTAACTCCGCTCGCCAGTGCACAGGCATAAATATCGTTTTCTGAAACCGTCACCACTAATGCAATATCGTCTTTATAGTTAGCGAGAAGCCACTGCACCAGTCGAAGGCCAACTGCACCGTCAGCGAAGACGATGTTATTCATTAACCACCACGCATTTCTTGACAACCGCAACCACTCGCTCCATTTCAGCCACGGTAATATCGTGGAAGCTAGGCAGATTTATGGCGCGCTCCGGTATGCTCTTGGCGATAGGATTATTACCGTTCGAATCAATGATGCCCATCTGCGATAGCGGATAAAAAAATACGCGGGCGTCAATGTTTTCGAGAGCGAAAGCATTCTGCAATGCCTCTCTTTTCACGCCGCTTTCTTTAGTGAAAACCACCGTTGGCATCCAGGCTCCGTTAATACAACCTGCCGGCTCAGGATTTAGCTGAGCGCTTGTAATATCAGCGAGTGAATCTCGATAGAAAGAGAGTATCTGACGCTTTCTATCAACAAGCTCTTCAATACGCTCAATTTGAGCGCATCCAATGGCAGCTTGAATGTTGGACATTTTGTATTTGAAACCTACAACATCCGGCCAAAACTGCTTTTTCTGGCTTCTCGCTCGACCATGGTTCGATAGAGTCAACACCGCCTCGTAGAGTGCAGGATCGTTGGTTACAAAGATGCCGCCTTCCCCGGTGGTCATTGTCTTGGTGCCGTGAAAAGAGAACGCGCCAAACGCGCCCATACTTCCGGCTTTATTACCGTTGTATTGCGAACCAAGGGCCTCTGCAGCATCCTCAATAACCGGAAGGTTATGCTTACGCCCGATACTAAGCAGCGCATCCATATCGCAAAGATTGCCATAAAGATGTACCGCGACGATCGCTTTGGTACGAGGCGTAATGGCCGCTTCCACTTGGGCCGGGTCCAGGCACCAGGAGTCGGGCAATATGTCGACGAAAACTGGGGTCGCTCCAAGCTGCACAATCGGCGATGCAGTGGCGATCCAGTTGGTGTCCGCCATAATCACTTCGTCGCCAGGGCCAATACCGAGCGCCGCCATGCCCATGTGCAACGCTCCAGTGCAACTGGAGGTAGCGATCGCATACTTAACGCCGAGATGTGCCTTAAAGGCTTCTTCGAACCGGGAGATGTATTCGTAGCAACGATCACCCCAACCATTCCTGGCAGCGTCGGTTGCGTATTCAACCTCGAGCTCGGTGATTGAAGGTTTGGTGTAATAGATGCGTTCGCTCATTTTAACTCCAGCGTCGGAACTGCAGTGACGTACCTACCGCCCCACTCACGGATATAGCCGGTCTGCTGCATAACTTCGGTTGCAATATTCCACGGCAGAATCACGACGATATCCGGGCGCTCCGCAATCATTCTTTCCGGTGCGAACACGGGGATATGACTGCCAGGCAGATATTTCCCCTGCTTCGAAGGCGCTGCATCACAGACAAACGAAAGCAGGTCAGGTTTTACCCCGGCGTAATTTAATAATGTATTTCCTTTCGCCGCGGCGCCATAGGCGGCCACCTTCTTCCCTGCTCGCTTTTGTTCGATAAGAAAGCTCAGCAGGTTATTTTTCAATTCATCCGCACGTTGCTGGAAGCTTTCGTATACGGCGAGAGCTTGCAGGCCGGCAGTTGCTTCAGCTTCCAATACCGCAGCGACGGCGGCGCTGGTCGTGGGCGCTTGTTCTGCGTGCGCGCCGAATATGCGCAAGCTTCCGCCATGGGTTGGAAGTTCTTGCACGTCGTAGATACACAAGCCGGCCGCGGCGAAGATTTGCGAGACGGTGTACAGCGACAGGTAGGAAAAATGCTCGTGGTAAACGGTGTCGAACTGGGTGTGTTCGATCAGGCGCATCAGGTGTGGAAACTCCAGCGTTATCGTACCGCCAGGTTTCAACGCGGCTTTTAAGCCACGAGTGAAGTCGTTGATGTCGGGCACATGTGCATAAACGTTGTTGCCGGCGATCAAGTCGGCTTGGCGTCCTTCTTTTGCCAAACGCTCGCCCAGCGCTTCGCCGAAAAACTCGCGTAATACGGGAATACCGAGACGTTCTGCAGCGGCAGCGGTGCTGGCGGTGGGTTCGATACCGAGGCAAGGAATGTCGCTGGCCACGAAGTTTTTAAGCAGGTATCCATCGTTGGATGCAACTTCGATCACGAAGCTGTCTTTACCCAGCGCGAGACGCTCGGTCATAGCCTTGGCGTAAGCCGCTGCGTGTTCCAGCCAACTGCTGGAGGTCGAGGAAAAGTAGGCGTAATCCTTGGAAAAGAACAGGTCGGCCTGGGCGTAGTCTTCCGTCTGCACCAGCCAGCAGTGGCTGCACACTTTCAGTTTGAGCGGGAAGTAAGTTTCCGGCGCGCTGAGTTCTGCCTCACTAAGGTAGGCGTTCGAAGGCGGCGCGAACCCGAGGTCAACGAAGGTGTGTTGGAGCGGCTCGGCACAGTGACGACAGTTCATAGATACAGTCCGGCAAAATCGGGAGTTAGCAGCGGATGATTCGTATCGCGCTGTGATAAATCGGTGACCGGCAACGGCCACGTGATGTTGACAAGAGGATCGTCAAAACGAACGGCGCCTTCGGACGCGGGCTCGTAGAAAGCGGTGTGCAGGTAAAGCAGCTCGCTCTCGACTTCCAACACTTGAAACCCGTGCGCGCAGCCTTTGGGAATCACCAACATATTCGCAGATTCCGGGGTCAGCATTTCGGCGTGCCATTGCAGGAACGTCGGCGAGTTCGCGCGCAAATCCAAGACCACGTCCCAAACCCGCCCTTTCAGGCAGCGGACCATTTTTATTTCAGCGTGGGGCGGATGCTGGAAGTGCATACCTCTTACCGCCCCGACTGTACGGGTACGGGAATGGTTGATCTGCACGATGTGCTCAGAACCCAACTGCTCTGCGAGGCTCCGTTCGCAGAAAAGCCGGCCGAAAGCGCCACGGTTATCCTCGAATGGAAGTTGTTGGGCGACCACAAGACCGTCGATTTTGGTGTGAGTGACAATCATGCTTCGACCCACACGCTACCGGCTTCGCGCGCCGCTTCAACGTAACGTTTGAGTTGCTCGCCCGTTAGCGCCACGCCGGTGGTGTGGTGATGTTTGTACCATTGAGCGGTCATTGCCAGGCTTTCGCTGATAGTCCATACCGGCCGCCAAGAGAGATGGGCATGAGCCTTTGCGCAGTCCAGATAAAGCAGATTGGCTTCGTGCGGTTGCGTGGCTTGCGAGGTATGCCAGACCATCTGTGACCAATGTATCTGGAGGATTTTCAACACGTCGGCAACGGTTCGGTTGTCTTCGGGTGCTGGGCCGAAATTCCAGGCATCGGCGGCAGTTTTATCCGCGAGTAACAAACGCTGACCGAGGAGCAGGTAGCCCGAGAGACAGTCTAAAACGTGCTGCCAAGGGCGCGTCGACTGCGGCGAGCGTATTTCCAGCGACGCATTGGCCGCGACGGCGCGAACCAGGTCGGGGATGAGCCGATCTTCAGACCAATCGCCGCCGCCAATCACGTTGCCGGCTCGCGCGGACGCCATCAACGGCGCGCCTTCGCTGGACCAGAACGACTTGCGATAACTTTCGACGACGAGCTCACTGGCGGCTTTGGACGCGCTATAGGGGTCGTGGCCGCCGA
>Ga0157370_10001466_pt1 | contig 29160 bp, 28 predicted proteins | sample C35metaG_FD_113463 | JGI IMG/M metagenome (GOLD analysis project Ga0157370, IMG submission 113463) | Corn rhizosphere microbial communities from Kellogg Biological Station, Michigan, USA - C3-5 metaG | ecosystem: Host-associated > Plants > Roots > Rhizosphere > Soil | place: USA: Michigan...
CCTCGGCGACCGCTTCCCCTGGGTTCAGAAGAACCTGGACATCATCTTCATCGTGATCGTCCTGCTCTCGGTGATTCCGATCATTGTCGAATTCACCAAGGCGTTCCTGGCCAACCGCAGGGCCCGGAAGGCCTAAGCCCATCGCGCACGACGGCGGCCCCCGGCACACAGGCCGGGGGCCGCCGTCGTGCGTGGCCTGTGGGAATCAGTGGGTGCTGGCCACGGCGATCGGCTCGCCGGAGACATCCTCAAACCGCCGGTTCCGCCCGGCCAGGAAGTAGTAGAGCACGGCTGCGATGCCGGCGCCGAAGAACCAGGAGAAGTCCGCGATGTTATGGAAGAACGGCACCAGGCCGAACACAATGGAGATGACGGCAGCGGGAACGAAGGCGACGATGGCCCGGGGATTGACGCCCTGCTGATAGAAGTACGGGCTGGAATCCTGCAGCGTGTAGAGGGCCGGAACATTGACCTGGGCCTTGCGGATAAGCCAATAGTCCACCATGATGATGCCGAACAGCGGCCCCAGCAGGGCACCGAGCCCGCCCAGGAAATACAGGATGACCACGGGGTTGTTGTACAGGTTCCAGGGCAGGATCACCAGTCCGATGACGGCGGAAATCAGGCTGGCCCGGGCAAAGTTGAGGTGCTTGGGGAAGAAGTTGTTCAGGGCATACACCGGTGCCACAAAGTTGGCCATCATGTTCACCGCGATGGTCAGCACCAGCAGGGCGAGGCTGGCCAACAGCACCAGGACGGTGTTGGGGATGGCCTCGACCACGTCCGACGGGCTGGTGATGATGTGGCCGTTAATCTTGAACTGGGCCCCGGCCATGACCACGGCGATGATGCCGAAGAGCATGGTGTTGACAGGTATCCCCCAGAGGTTGCCCCGGACGATGGACCCGCGTGACTTGGACGCGCGGGTGAAGTCACAGAAGTTGAGCACGAAGGTGCCGTAGATGGTCACCCAAAGGGCCGCGCCGCCGAAGATGCTGCGCCACATGGCTCCCCCGGCAAGGGGCTTGTTCGTGGAGAAGGAAATGGACATCCCGGCCTGGAAGAACATCCACACCGCCAGGGCAATCAGCGTGAACAGGACCACGGGCCCGGCAAAGACCTCGTACTTGCGGATCATGTCCATGCCGTAGCGGACAATCACCACCTGGATGACCCACAGGACGATGAAGGAGATCCAGCCAAGCGTCGACAGGCCCAGGAACGAGTTGTGGTCCAGCCGCCCCAGGCCCGGGTCAACGGCAATCACCATGACGCGCAGCACCAGCGTGGCCAGGTAGGTCTGGATGCCAAACCAGACGACGGCGACGGCACCGCGGATGGCCGCCGGAAGCTGGGCGCCTCGGATGCCGAAGGCGATCCGGCTCATGACGGGGAACGGCACCCCTGTCTTGTGCCCCATGAAGCCCGAATATGTCAGCAGGAAGAACAGCAGCGTGGCGCCAATGGCCAGTGCGAGCAGGACCTGCCACGCCCCGAGGCCAAGGGCAAAGAGGCCCAGGATGAAGCCGTAGTTTCCCAGGCTGTGCACGTCGTTGGCCCAGAGGGCAAAGATGCTGTAGGACGTCCAGTGCCGCCCTTCCCTCTTGGTCGGCGCCAGGTCCTGGTTGTAGAGGGTGGCACTGATCCGGGGCAGTCCGGGAACTTCTCCGCTGGGCGGATAGTGGAGGATGTGGTCCACGTGGTGGTGGCCGTGGCCGTCGTCCTTTTGCTGCAGGGGGGCGGCAGGTTCGTTTTTCATGGATGGTGGACCAATCACTCGCGGGAGGCCTCGACATTGAGGCTACACAAAAGTGTAAGACGCATCACTAACTTTTCGCAATAAGATATTCCATTTTCATATCGCGAAATAAATTGTTCCGCGGACGCTGCCGCACACCGTCAGGCGGAGAGTGCCTTGACGATGTGCGGCAGGAGCGCCCGGAAGGCATGGCCGCGGTGGCTGATGGCGTTCTTTTCCGCTGGCGTCAGTTCGGCGCAGGAGACATCCATGCCCAGCGGCTGCACAATGGGGTCGTAGCCGAATCCGCCGGCGCCGCGCGGCTCCGCCAACAGGGTTCCCTCCAGGAAGCCTTCCTCCACTGCGTCGTGGCTCCCGTCCGGGCTGGCCAGCGCGGCGGCGCAGACAAACCGTGCACCGCGGTGGGCGGGACCGATGTCGGACAGCTGGGCCAGCAGCAGTTCCAGGTTCGCCGCGTCGTTGCCGTGTTTCCCGGCCCAGCGGGCGGAGAAGATGCCGGGAGCGCCTCCCAGGACGTCGACGGCCAGGCCGGAGTCGTCCGCAATGGCCAGGACCCCGGTGAATCGTGCCACCTCGTGCGCCTTCAGCCGCGCATTCTCGGCGAAGGTGACCCCTGTTTCGGCGACGTCGGGCGCCTGGAGTGCACCGGCGTCGACCACGTCCGTGTCCACGTCCAGGCCCGGCACCTGGCCGCGGAGCAGTTCCCGCAGCTCCCGCAGTTTGCCCTGGTTGTGTGTGGCCAGGACCAGTTTCGGCGCGGGCATTATGCCCCGAGCGTTTCGCGCTGGATCTGCGCCAGCTGCGACGTGCCGATCAGGGCCAGGTCCAGCAGCTTGTTGAGTTCCTCGCGGTCAAACGGGGCGCCTTCGGCCGTGCCCTGGACCTCCACAAACTTGCCGGAGCCGGTGACCACCACGTTCATGTCGGTTTCGGCGCGCACGTCCTCCACATAGGGCAGGTCCAGCATGGGGACGCCGTCGATGATGCCCACGGAGATGGCGGAGACCGTGTCAATGAGGGGCTCGGCATTCTTGGCGATGAGCTTGTGCTCCTTCGCATAGCGGACGGCGTCGGCCAGGGCCACATAGGCTCCGGTGATCGCGGCCGTGCGGGTGCCGCCGTCGGCCTGGAGGACATCGCAGTCCAGCACAATGGTGTTCTCGCCCAGCGCCTTGGTGTCAATGATGGAGCGAAGGGAGCGGCCGATCAGGCGGGAGATCTCGTGGGTGCGCCCCCCGATCTTGCCCTTGACGGATTCGCGCGAGTTGCGGGTGTTGGTGGCCCGGGGCAGCATGGCGTACTCGGCGGTGACCCAGCCCGTGCCCTCACCCTTGAGCCAGCGCGGAACACCGGCGGTCAGCGAGGCGGTGCACAGCACACGGGTGTTGCCGAACTCGATCAAGGCCGAGCCCTCGGCCTGCTTGGACCAGCCGCGGGTGATGGAGATGTCGCGCAGTTGGTCAGTGGCGCGGCCGTCGGCGCGCTGGATTGCAGTCTCGCTAGTAGTCATGGTCTAAGCGTAGACGCAAAACAGGTGCCGCCCCGGCGGTGGGAGGAGCCGCCGGGCGGGGCGTCAGCGGCCCTTGTTGGCCAGCTTGTATGCCTTCGTGTCTGCAAAGTACCGGGAACCGGGCTGGATGAAGCACAGGACGATCGCGGCAATGCCGGCCAGCACCTGCAGGATGGTGAAGATGCCCGCGGGCATGCTCATGTTGGCCAGCTGCGTGAGTGAAACCACAGCCAGGACCAGGCCGGTGATCCGCGCCCAGCCGGCCCCCTTGTTGATGAACAGGCCGATGATCACATAGAGGACCACGGCAACCACGGCGACCGCTATGGCAATTCCGATGGCGGTGGCGATCCCCACCGACACCATGTCTGTGGCGTTCGTGCCTGCCGGCAGCTTCTGCTTGGCAATGGTGTCCGACATGGTCTGGCGGAACGTGCCAGAGGAAAAGTTGACAATCCCGAAGGCCACGGAGATGAGCTGCAGCACGGCGGCGGCCAGGATGAGCTGGAAGGCCCAGCCCACCTGCTTGGGTTTAACGGGCGCGGGAACCGCGGGCTGCTGCGACCACTGGGGGTTGTAGCTGGGCATTGGATAGTTGCTCATGATCCTCATCCTTCGAGGGAAATCGCTCGGCGGTGCCGCCACTGCATGCGCGGCACCGCCGAACACCCCCAATCCTCGTGCATCGACAGTTCCGACACTATCGGAGCGTGGGCCAATCCAACATGATCATTTTGGATGATTCTGCAATGCCTTTAGATGGTGTAGTGCACGCCTGCCACTGCGGCGGACACGTCCCCCGCATAGCTTTCACGGGCTTCCGCCACCACCGTGTTGGTGTCGGTCCACACGGGGATGTGGGTCAGGAGCAGCCGCCGGACGTTGGCGCGGCTCGCGGCCTCGCCGGCCCGCTTGCCCGTCAGGTGCACGTCCTTGATGTGGTCGTCCCGCCCTTCCTCGAAGGCAGCCTCGCACAGGAACAGGTGGGCGTCCCGTGCTGCATCTTCCAGCCCCTGGCAGGCGTCGGTGTCCCCCGAATAGGCAAGCGTGATGGAGCGGTCCACGCCGGTGCCGTCAAATTCGGTGACTTCCACCCGCAGGGCGTAGGCCTCCGGGATGGGGTGGTTGACGGAGATTGGTGTCACTTTGAAGGGGCCCACCGTCACGGGTTCGCGTTCCTGCCAAAGCTGGAAGTCAAATTCCTCGCGCATCCCGGGGTCCAGGTCAAGGCCGTAGGCGGTGGCGAGCCTGTCCGCCGTTGCGGCCGGTCCCCACACGGGGATTCGCCCGCGGTGCCAGCCGTGGGGGTTCCAGCGCACGGCCACGTGCAGGCCGCATAGGTCCATGCAATGGTCCGGGTGCAGGTGGCTGAGGAAGATCGCGTCGATGTCTTCCAGGTCCATGTACTTTTGCACGGATCCCAGCGCCCCGCTGCCCAGGTCGATGAGCACCCGCCAGGGGCGGGTGCCGTCGTGGGCCGTGAGCAGGTAGCAGGACGCAGGCGATGCAGGCCCGGGAAAGGACCCGCTGCACCCCACTATGGTCAACTTCATGTGCGTTCCCCCGTTGCATTGCCCGAAACAGCCAGTTTGCCGACACTGTCGCGCAAAACAAAATTGGAGATGTGCCGGGCTCCGCCGCCGGAGCGGGCAGCCTCGATCATCTCTGGGGTGATCCGTGCAATGGAACCGGTGGGATAGTGTGCCGAAACGTGGGTCACCTGCTCCACTCCGCGCACCTCCGGCCCCAGGAAGCGGCGCGCCAGCACGCCAAACTGCCCGGCGTCGCCGGTGGAAAGGAAGTTGTGGGAGGGAGGGTCGGTGGAAAGGCGCTCCAGGTCGTGGCTGACCAGGGCTTTGTACACATCCTTCGCCGTTTCCTCGGCGCTGGAGACCAGGGTGACCGAATCGCCCATGACGTAGGAGATGACGCCGGTCAGCAGCGGATAGTGGGTGCAGCCCAGCACCAGCGTGTCCACGTGGGCGGCCTTCAGGGGCGCCAGGTACCTTTCGGCGGTGGAAAGCAGCTCGGGGCCGGCAGTGATGCCGGATTCCACGAAGCGCACAAAGTCCGGGCAGGCGGCCGAGGTGATGTGAAGGTTTGGTGCCGCGGCGAAAGTGTCCTCATAGGCCTGGGAGCCCACTGTGGCCTCCGTGCCGATCACGCCCACCCTGCCCGTACGCGTGGCGGCCACAGCCCTTCGCACGGCCGGCAGGATGACTTCAATGACGGGAATGCCGTAGCGGGCCGTGTACCGTTCACGGGCGTCGCGGAGCACTGCGGCGGAGGCGGAATTGCAGGCGATGACCAGCAGCTTCACTCCGGCGTCGACCAGCTCGTCCATGACGCCGAGGGCGTTGGCCCGCACCTCGGCAATGGGCAGCGGGCCGTAGGGGCTGTTGGCGGTGTCGCCCACGTACAGGATGGATTCGTTGGGCAGCTGGTCGATGACCGCCCGGGCCACCGTCAGTCCGCCCACGCCTGAGTCAAAGATGCCAATGGCCCGTTCAGCCACGGCCTGCGGGGCGGCGAGGCTGGAGTCCGCGGGAGTTGTGCTCATGATCGTCCCAGAATAGATGCCTGGGCGGACGGGCGGGTGCATTTGGCCCCGTCTGTTTTGTCACAGGCGCCCGGGCGGGGCGTGGGCGCCGCCATTACTTGCGGCTCTTCAGGCCCACCAGCATGGCCTGGACCAGGCTTTCCTGGAGCCAGGAGACGAAGTTGTAGACCAGGGAAAGGTAACTTTCGACGTCGTCGGCCTCGCCCCAGTCCTGGACCAGGTGGACCCTGTCCGCGTCCTGTTCGTCGCGGATCTCCAGCCTTTCGGCGAGCACCAGCCGCACGTCGTTGAGGGCCATGGACCACAGGCGCGCGCGGTCCGCGTCCAGCACCACCTTGTCATGGTCCAGGTCCAGCGAGGCCGCCCGGAGGGCGCCAATCTTGTTTTCTCGCAGCGAGCGCTCGGTGAGCTGGCGAAACTCAAGGGCGGCACCGGCGTCGTTCCTGACTGCGTCCGGCAGCAGCCGCAACAGGGCCGGGTCCGTGGGGACGGTGGCGTCCATGTCGAGGCCGATCAACGCGGCAAGCGGGTCCTCGTGGGCCGGGGTCTCAGGTTCGAGCATGGTGATGATGTCCGCGAACAGCTTGCGCAGCAGGTCACGCTCCGCCCCTTCGAGAATGCCGGTGATGCCCCGGCGCCCGGCAATGAAGGCCTTAGCCACGTCCGCCGCCCTTCTGCACCGTGGCCCACAGGCCAAATCCATGCATGGCCACCACGTGGGCTTCCATTTTCTCCTTGGCACCGCTGGCCACGGCCGACTTTCCCTCCTGGTGCACCTGCATCATCAACTTCGACGCCTTCGCCTCCGAATATCCAAAATAGCTTTGAAAAACGTAACTGACATAGCTCATCAAGTTCACGGGATCGTTCCACACAATCAGTTCCCAGGGGACGTCCGCGGAGATGAGCTCATGCGACGAAGGGGCCTGGTCCGTTTCCGGGGCTGTGCTGACACTCATGTGTCCATTCTAGTGTGGCCCCGATACAGTAAATCCCGTGACTACCGCATCCGGCTGGGGCCAGCCCCGCACCTCCCTGTTCACGGACCACTATGAGCTGACCATGCTCCAGGCCGCGCTTCATTCCGGCGCCGCGCACCGCCGCAGCGTCTTCGAGGCCTTCGCCCGGAGGCTGCCGGACGGCCGCCGTTACGGGGTTGTGGGGGGAACCGGCCGCCTGCTGGAGGGCCTGGAGCGGTTTCGTTTTGGCGCCCAGGAACTGGATTTTTTGGCCCGAAACGCGGTGGTGAATGACGAAACCCTGGCGTGGCTAGCCGATTTCAAGTTCTCAGGAAACGTGTACGGATATGCGGAGGGCGAACTGTATTTCCCCAATTCCCCCATCCTTTCCATCGAATCCACCTTTGCCGAGGCCTGCATCCTGGAGACCTACGTGCTCTCCGTGCTCAACCACGACTCCGCCATCGCCTCCGCCGCATCCCGCATGATCACTGCTGCCGGTTCACGCCCCTGCATCGAGATGGGGTCCCGGCGCACCCACGAGGAATCCGCCGTGGCCGCCTCGCGTGCCGCCGTCATCGCCGGCTTCCACAGCACCTCCAACCTTGAGTGCGGCCTGCGGTATGGCGTGCTGACCCAGGGCACCGCGGCACACTCGTTTACGCTGCTGCACAACACCGAGGAGGACGCCTTCCGCGCACAGGTGGCCTCCATGGGATCCGGCACCACGCTGCTGGTTGACACGTACGACGTCGAAGCGGCCGTCCGGAAGGCCGTCGAGATCGCGGGTCCGTCCCTGGGCGGCGTCAGGCTGGATTCCGGCGACCTGCTGGCCCAGGCGCATGAGGTCCGGGCCCTGCTCGATTCCCTCGGCAACGTCAACACCCGCATCACCGTCACCTCCGACCTTGACGAGTTTGCCATTGCCGCCCTGGCGGCGGCCCCGGTTGATTCCTACGGCGTGGGGACGTCCCTGGTCACCGGGTCCGGGGCGCCAACGGCGTCGATGGTCTACAAGCTGGTCTCCCGCGAGGGCGACGACGGCGAATTTGTCTCCGTGGCAAAGTCCGCCAAGAACAAGGTAAGCGTTGGCGGGAAAAAGCAGGCCCTGCGCCGCCTGAACGCCCGCGGAATCGCCACCGCGGAGCTGGTGGGCATTGGCACCATGCCCGAAAGCGACGGAAACGACAGGCCGCTGATTCAGGAGTTCATGGCCGGCGGCGTCCTGGCTCCCGGCTGGACGGGGCGCGAAGGCGTGGAGCGCGCCACTGAACGCCATGCGGCGTCCATGGCCGAAATGCCAGGAGCCGCCCGCCGCCTCCAGCGCGGTGAGCCCGTCATCCCCACAGAATATTTTCAAGCCGCAGCTGCCCCGAACTAGCCACCCCCCCAGCAATCCAGCCAATCACCGAAGGAGCACACCATGGCCAAGGCACTGATCATTGTGGACGTCCAGAACGACTTCTGCGAAGGAGGCTCGCTGGCCGTTGACGGCGGAGCCGAGCTGGCCTCGGAGATTTCCGAGCACATCAACGAAACAGCGGATTACGACTTCATTGTTGCCACGCAGGACTGGCACATTGACCCGGGCAGCCACTTCTCCGACACCCCCGACTTCATCAATAGCTGGCCCGTGCACTGCGTTGCCGGCTCCAAGGGCGCGGCCCTGCACCGAAACCTGGACACCGAGGACATCGACGCCTACTTCCGCAAGGGACGCTACGACGCAGCGTACTCGGGCTTTGACGGGCTGTTGGCACCGGAGGATGAAGTCATGCCGGGTGAGAGGGAAGCCCACGAGGCCGCCAACCCGGACGACGGCGAGGCCCCCGTCAGCCTGGACGACTGGCTGCGCGAGAACGACGTCGAGGACGTGGTGGTGGTGGGAATCGCCACCGACTTCTGCGTCCGGGCCACCGCCCTGGACGCCGTCAATGCCGGCTACAACACAACAGTGTTGCGCGACTACGTGGCTGGCGTGGACGAAGACGCCAGCGAAGCGGCCCTGGACGAACTCGAGGACGCCGGCGTGGAGGTCAAGTAGCCGCGGACCGTCGGGCAGCGGGCGAGACCCGGTGGTCGGGCAGCGAACCCCGCGAGCGCGTCGAGACCCGGGATTCCTTCGCGCCCCAAAGCTGGTAAGCACTACTTCTGGTGGCAATCCGGGCCCGTTATCCACAATTCTGAAATTGGCCCGGAAAATAGGTCGTCCGGCAACGACAATGTGAACATGCCACATGTATATATCTTGAAATGCAATGACTGCTCCTACTACGTCGGAAGCACGTGGAATTTGGAACGCAGGTTAGCCCAGCACAACGCCGGAGAAGGTGCGACGTACACGCGCAGGCGCAAACCCGCCGAACTGGTGTGGGCTCAAGAACACGACCGCGTGGACACGGCATTCGCACTGGAGAAGCAGATACAAGGCTGGAGCCGCGCCAAGCGCGAGGCCATCATAGAGGGACGGCTGATGGACCTGCCGGGCTTGTCCGAGGCCAAGTCTCGGCAAATACGATCGTGACGGTATCAACCTAAACAGCCAGGGTCTCGACGCGCTCGCAGAACTCGCTGCTCGACCACCGGCGCGTGTGTCCCAGGGTCTCGACGCGCTCGCAGAACTCGCTGCTCGACCACGGGTATCGCTGCTCTGCCACCTGGCTGCTATTTGCGGCCGAGGAACCAGTCCTGGAGCTTCTTGAGCCGCTGGTGGAGCTGGGGTTCGTTCGCCTGTGCCACGGCGGGTCCGCCGCAGATGCGCCGCAGCTCGCTGTGGACCATGCCGTGGGGCATGCCGGAGCGCGCGCTCCACGCCGAGACGTTCTTGGCCAGTTCGTGGCGCAGGTCCATCAGCATACGGTGGTCCACCACGGCAGCGGCCTCCGGCTCCGGTTCGGGTGCACTAGCCCCCTTGCCGCGCCGCCGGGTTTGCTGGGCAGCCTGGCGCTGGCGCAGCAGGACCCCCACTTGGTCGGCGTCGAGCAGGCCCGGGATGCCCAGGAAGTCGAGCTCGTCATCGCTGCCGATCTCGCCGCCGGTGCCGAATTCGCCGCCGTCGAACAATACCTTGTCAAAGGAGGCCTGGGACTCCAGCGCCTCAAACTTGAACTTTTCCAGCGTGTCAGACGCCTTTTCCTCGCGGTTGGCCTCCTCCATCTCGGCATCGTCAATGAAACCGTCTGGGTCCTTGTCCGGGCGGTCCAGGGCGTGGTCGCGCTCGAGTTCAAGCTGGTTGGCCAGTTCCATGAGGTTTGGCACCGACGGCAGGAAAACCGACGCCGTTTCGCCACGTTTCCGGGCGCGCACAAAGCGGCCGATCGCCTGGGCGAAAAACAGCGGCGTTGCCGTGGACGTCGCATAGACGCCAACTGCCAGCCGCGGCACGTCAACGCCTTCGGAAACCATCCGCACCGCCACCATCCAGCGCTTCTCCCCCGCGGAAAATGTGTCGATCTTGTCCGAGGCCTTGGCATCGTCGGACAGAATCACAGTGGGCGACTCCCCCGTGATCTTCTTCAGCTGGCCGGCATAGGCGCGGGCGTCGTCATGGTCGGTGGCGATGACCAGCCCGCCGGCGTCGGGCACAGCACGGCGCACCTCGGTGAGGCGCTTGTCGGCAGCGGCCAGCACGGCGGGGATCCACTCGCCCGCAGGGTTCAGCGCGGTGCGCCAGGCCTGGGAGGTGATGTCCTTGGTGACCGGGGCGCCCAGGGTGGCCGCCATTTCCTCACCGGCACTGGTGCGCCAGCGCATCTGGCCGGAGTAGGCCATGAACATGACGGGGCGCACCACGTGGTCCTTGAGCGCCTCCCCGTAGCCGTAGGTGTAGTCGGCCTTGGAGCGGCGGATGCCGTCGCCGTCCTCCACGTAGTCCACAAAGGGAATCGGGGCGGTGTCGGAACGGAAGGGCGTTCCGGTCAGGGCCAGGCGTCGGGCTGCCGGGTCGAATGCTTCACGGATGCCGTCGCCCCAGGACAGCGCGTCGCCGCCGTGGTGGATCTCGTCCATGATGACCAGCGTGCGGGCGGCTTCGGTCTTGGCCCGGTGCAAGAGCGGCTTGCTGGCCACCTGGGCGTACGTGACGGCCACGCCGATGAAGCCCTTGCCGTGGCGGCCGTCAGCATTCTTGAAGTTCGGGTCGATGGAAATGCCAACCCGTGCCGCTGCGTCCGCCCACTGGCGCTTGAGGTGGTCCGTGGGGGTGACGATGGTGATCCGGTTGATGGTGCCCCGGGCGATCAGCTGCGTGGCCACATGCAGGGCAAACGTGGTCTTGCCGGCACCGGGCGTGGCCACGGCCAGAAAATCGCGGGGGCCGGCCGAAAAGTACTTTTCCATGGCCTCGGTCTGCCACGCCCGCAGCTTTTGGGCCGTGCCCCATGCCGCCCGCTCAGGGTAGGCCGGAGGCAGGGACGGTCCGCCAAACAATGTTTCCGTCACGAAATCGCTGCCATCCTTGTCACTTCTTTCCCGTGCGCCCCTTGTTTTCAGGCACGCCAATTGCCGGCACTGATGCCGTGCGCCATTGCCGTTTGTTACTTCTTGGGGTTCTTCGGGCCCTTGCCCTTGCCACCGGTGGGGTTCATGCCTTCGTAAATGGCCTTGCACTCGGGGCACACGGGGAACTTTTGCGGGTCACGCCCGGGCGTCCACACCTTTCCGCACAGGGCCACCACGGGCTCGCCGGTCAGGGCGGATTCCATGATCTTTTCCTTGCGGACGTAGTGCGAGAACCGCTCGCTGTCCCCCGGTTCCACCTCCTGGCGCAGTTCCTGGCGCTCGATGACGGCCGTGGAACCGCCGCTGCTGCCGGGGTTGAAACGGGGATCGTTTTCGAAGGGGTCTGGTGGCAAGCTCATGGTGTCCATTCTAGCCGGTTTCGTTTTTCGACTCGCCGTGAAGGCTCGACGGCGGCGGGCGGGTTTCGTGCCCGGCCCGCCCGCCGCCGTCCCCGGCTTAGAGTCCCTGCCACTCCGGCTTGTTGTCGTAGGCGTGGCGGTACGTGGCGGCGCCGGCCAGCTGGGCTGCGGCAGCCTCGTCAACCAGGATGGTGGCGTGGGGGTGGAACTGCAGCACCGAAGCCGGGCAGCTCGCCGTGACGGGGCCTTCGACAAAGTCACGCACTGCCGCGGCCTTGCCTGCCCCAAATGCCACCAGCACCACGTGCCTGGCAGCCATGATGGTGCCCAGGCCCTGGGTCACCACGTGGTGGGGCACCTGGTCAATAGTGTCGAAGAACCGTGCATTGTCCTGGCGCGTCTGGTCCGCCAGCGTCTTGATGCGTGTCCGCGAGGCCAGCGAGGAGCCGGGCTCATTGAAGCCGATGTGGCCGTTGGTGCCCACCCCAAGGATCTGCAGGTCCACACCCCCAGCAGCCTTGATGGCCTCCTCATAACCCAGGCAGGCAGCCTGGATGTCGGCGGCCGAGCCGTCGGGCCCGTGGACATTGTCGGGGGCCACATCCACGCGGTTGGTGAATTCACGGCGAATGACTTCCCGGTATGACTCGGGGTGTCCCACGGGGAGTCCCACGTATTCGTCCAGGGCAAAGCCGTGTGCTTGGGTGAAACTCAGGCCATCCTGGTCGTGGCGGCGGGCCAGCTCGTCATAGATGGGCAAGGGGGAAGAGCCTGTTGCCAGGCCCAGGACGGCGGCCGGCTTGGTGCGAACCAGTTCCTCAATGGCGTCTGCGGCGAGAGCGCCGATTTCCTTGCTGCTGGGGAGGATGATGACCTCCATGAAACACGTTCCTTTCGGGATTGCACGTGAGGGGCGGCGGCCAGGGCCGGGCCGCCGGTGAAACCGGCGCGCCTTCTCAACCTTAGCGATTGTCAGCGGTCCGCCGAAACCGCCAGCAACAGCTCGGGCGCACGGCGGTCATAAAGGCGGGCGCCAATGCGGAGGCCGGCTGCCAGGAACACGGCGCCGAGGACTGCTCCGGTGGCCAGCGAGATCCACCCCAGTGCCGGCCGGTTGCCGGCCAGGGCAATGGTGGTCAGCACCAGCTCCGGCACCACCAGCACGCCCACGCCGGCAAATCCGGAAAACTGGACCACCATGGCGGAAAAGTTGTTGCCCGGCTTCGACTTGAGGGGGCTGTCGCCGGGCAGCGGGGCATTCATCGTGAAGCGGGCTGAAAAGACACTCGCCAGCCCCAGCCCGCTTCCGACGGCGCCGATAGTCAGTCCCAGCGTGGCCGGAAGCAGCGCCCACGAACCGGAAATCACCGCCCCTGCCAGCGCATAGAGGATGCCCAGCGCCAGTGCCAGGATGCCCGCTGCGGCCGCACGGCCGGCCCGGTCCGCCGCCCCCGGGACACCGGCGCCCAGATGCAGTGCGAAGGCTGTGTTGTCATAGGAGATGTCGGAGGAGATGCTCCACACCACCAGGAACGCCGCCAGCGCCCCGCCAAGCCCCAGGACGACGCCGGTGGAGCCTCCGCCGGCTGCCTGTGAGCTGGCAAAAACAAACACCAGCGGCAGCAGCGGTGCGATGATGAGGCCCGCGCTGTAGCGCGGGTCCCGGAACCAGTACGTCAGGCTGCGGGCGGCGACGGCTCCGGCCGGGCTGGCAGGGAACAAGCGGAAGAATCCCAAGTTGCCGGCACTGCGGCGTAGGTTTCCTGCATGGGGCGGGGTGACCAGCGCCTTGGCCAGGCAGGCCTTCCAGATCCAGGTCAGGACAGCCAGGGCCGCCAGTGCAATGGCGAGCTTTCCGCCCGCTGCGGCCCACTGGCCTGCTGCCACAGCTGCGGGTACGGCCCAGACCGCGCCGAGCGGCGTCCAGGAAAGGGTGTTGGCCAAATCCGGCAGGTAGTCCCGGACCCCCTGGACACCCGCCGTAAGGCTGGTGGTGATCGGTCCGAGGAGGACCAGCGGGACCAGCAGCACCACGCCGCTCAAGTCCTTGAACTTGCGGGAGGAGGCCAGGCTGGCGCTGGCCGCCGTAATGGCCCGGGAGGCCACCACGCACGTCAGGGCCGCCACGGCGCCACAGAACAGTGCCACTGCCGCGGCGCCCGGGTGCTGCCACCAGGCTGCTGCGGTTCCCATTGAGGCCAGGAGTGTGATGGCTCCGGGGATGCCAATGAAGCCGGACAGCGCCAGGCCGGCAAGGAGCTGGCGCATGGGGATGGAATAGGTGCTGAACCGGGCAGGGTCCAGTGTCATGTCCAGCCCGGAGGCCACCACGGGAATGATGAGCCAGCCCAGGAACAGCGCTGACCCCGCCAGCACTAGGACCATGCCCACCACTTCCGGGCCCTGCGTGCCCAGCACCGCCAGGCCCACCAGCGCGGTGCCCAGGATGCCCAGCCCGTAAAGGGCACCAATGGCCAGGCCCACCAGTTGCATGGTGCTGCGCCGCAGCGAATTGCGCAGCAGCGCTATTTTTAGCCTTAGGAGGTGCGCAACCATTGCAGCCCCGCCGTCTGGTTCCGACCGCCGACGAGTTCCACGAACCTGTCCTCCAGGCTCAGGTCGCCGCGCACCTGGTCCACCGTGCCTGCTGCCAGGACGGCGCCGGCGGCGATCACTGCCACGTGGTCGCACATGCGCTGCACCAGGTCCATGACGTGGCTGGAGACGATGACGGTTCCGCCGGAGGCCACGTAGTCGTGCAGAATGTCGCGGATGTTGGCCGCGGAGACGGGGTCCACGGATTCGAAGGGCTCGTCGAGCACCAGGAGCCGGGGTGCATGTATCAGGGCAGCCGCCAACGCGATCTTCTTGGTCATGCCTGCGGAATAGTCCACCACCAGCGTCCCGGCATCCTTGGCCAGGTCCAGCGCCGCCAACAGGTCATGGACACGATGGGCCACGGTGTCCCTGTCCATGCCACGCAGCAGGCCCGCATAGGTCACCAGCTGTTCGCCGGAAAGCCTGTCAAAGAGGCGCACGCCGTCAGGCAGCAGCCCCATGAGCCGCTTGGCTTCGAGCTGGTGGGCCCAGACGTCGACGCCGTGCACCCACACCTGTCCGGCGTCCGGGCGCAACAATCCCGTGGCCATGGAAAGGGATGTGGTCTTGCCGGCGCCGTTGGGGCCGACCAGCCCGTAAAAGGAGCCGGCCGGCACATCCAGGTTGATCCCGTTCACCGCAGCCTTGGAGCCAAACGCCTTTGCCAGACCGCGGATGGCAAGGGCGGCCGGCTGCTGCAGGGCAGCCGGCACGGTGGAGGCGTGTGCCGAAAAGTCAGTCATGACGCCACACTAACAAGCGGCCCACGGCAAATTCACCATCCGAAAGGATGACTTGGGGCTGGCGGCCCGGGCAGGACTGGTGCCCGTTTCGCCGTCTAGAACAGCGCGCGCGCCAACGCCTGGCGGGAGGCACTCACGCGGGGGTCCGCCACGCCGACCACCTCGTAGAGCTCCAGCAGCCGCACGCGCGCAGTTTCGCGTTCGGGGCCAAAGTGCAGGGAAATGAAGGAGACAATGCGGGCAAAGGCATCTTCAACGTGCCCGCCCGTCACGTCCAGGTCCGCCACGGCAAGCTGCGCCTCGACGTCGTCGGCATCGCCCGCGGCCCGCGCCCTCAGCACCTCGGCGGCAGCCACGTCAATGTCTGCCGCGCGGCGCATGAGGTGCACCTGTGCCAGCCCAACCTTGGCGTCGGCGTCGTTCGGTTTCTCCGCCAGGGCCTTCTCGTAGGCTGCCTGCGCCGCGGCCAGATCCCCCGACTCGATGGCGTCATGGGCCGCCTGGTGCAGCGGCGGAAGGGGCGGCTCCTCCGCGGCCTGTGCATCCGGTGCGCCGCCCAAATTGCCGGTGACGCCGTTGCTGGCCGCCACCTTGAGCAGTTCATCCAGGAACGACTTGATCTGGTCCTCCGGCATGTCCCCCTCAAACAAGGGGACGGGCTGGCCCTTGATGAGGGCCACCGTGGTGGGCACCGCCGTCACTCCAAACGCCTGGGCAATGCCGGGGCTGGTGTCCGTGTCGACCCGTCCCAGGGCAAGGCTGCCGCCAAAGTCATTCATGAGCTTTTCCAGCACGCCTGCCAGCATGGCTGACTGATTGGAGCGCGCCGATCCCAGCAGGACCACCACGGGCACAGTCTGGGACAACCCCACGAATTCCTGGAAGCTTTGTTCGTTGACGTCCACCGCGTAGGGCGATCCCGGGCCGGGCGCAGGTGCCGTGGCCCGGTTTTTCAGGGCGGAAAGGTCGACGGCGCCGCGCAGGTTGATCCCCGGCAGGGGGTTGGCGGGCGTGGAACTGGGGTTGCTCATTGATTCACTCCAACTTGTGCTGTGCCCGCGGCGCGTTGCCTCGCGCCGCGGACGAAAATTGCCGCCGATAAGGCCCGGCGCTACTTGATCTTGGCGCTGACCAGGAAGTTGTTGGCCGAGAAGATGTCAATCTGGGTGCCTGCCCCGGCCGGCGGGATGTACATGACCACGGGCTCGGCGTAGCTGACCACAAAACCCTTCTTGGACTCGCTGCCCCCAGCCAATGCTATGACGGATTTGTCGGTGAGGTTGTTCGTGGCGTCGGACTTGGTGGTGTAGTCAATTCCGAACGTTGAGGACACCACCACCATGGCGCCGCCGTCGGCCGTTCGGAAGGCGATGGTCGCCTTGGGGTCGGGCGTGTGGGTGAATACCACGGTGGAATCCTTGGCGTCGGCCAGGGCCTTCTTTTGGTAGGAGTCCACGGACGAGATGTACACGCTGTCCTTGAAGGACGCCTTCCATTTGCTGTCCGTCTTGGTGAGCCGGTCCGTCAGGGCGGCAATGGCGTCCTTGGGGCTCATCAGCAGGCCTGCGGCATCGGCAGCGGGAACCGGGGCGGCGCCTTCCTTGTCCACCTCGGGGAACGTCTGCCCTGGCAGGAGGGGTGTTGCCTGGACCAGCTTGTACTGCTCCCGGGCGCTGGCCTGCACCAGGGTCAACAGCTGCGGCAGCTTGTTGGTGTCGCCCTGGGTTACGAGCATGGCCGAACGGGGCCACGAATCCGCAGTCGAGACCACCTTGGCAAGGAGCTTGGTGGAACTGACGGCGTCAAGGGCTGCCTGGCTGGACACCTTCGAGCGGATCTTGTAGTTGGCCTCGCGGACCTGCAGCGCGGTGCCGGCAACCCTGGAGACCAGCTCCTTGGCGTTCTTGGCGCTGTCCCCGGAGGACACCACTGTGGCTAGATCGGCGGCGATCCGCTGCACCTGGCTGTCCAGGAGCACGGGAAGGCCCGGGGTCGCGGCAGGGCTGGTTGTCGGAGATCCCGACACCGTGGGGCTGGTGGAGGCTGTCGCCGCGCCGGTGGGTGCGGGGGTGGTCTGGTCCGCTGCCACGGCGGGGCCGATGCTGCCGGCCACCAGGACTGCGGCCAAGGCGGCACCCCACCGGGCCTTGGCGGAACGAAGGGCAGTGAACCCCCTCTTGCCGCCGGACTTGCCGCCATTATCGCCCTTTGCGCCGCCGCCGGGCTTGCCGCCATCAGCCGCGACGCCAGGCTTGCCGCCAGGCTTGCCCGTACCGTCGCCGAAATTGTCGTCGTTCCCGTCGCGACCCTTGCCGGCCTCCTTGCCGGCCTTTTTGCCAGCCTCCTTGCCGGTGGCCTCGCCGGTCGCATCGCTGGTCGAACTGTCGGTAGCATCGGCGGCCGAAGCGCCGGTCGAATCGCCGGCCGCGCCGCCGTCGGCATCATTCGCGGCAAGGGGTTCAAATACTGTCTTCGGCAGCGCCACTGTGGCGTCGGGGACGGCGGGTCCTTCCCCCGGGGCTGCAGCCCCGTCGTCAGAGGTACCGCCGGCACCCTCCACCGGACGCGGGTTGGCGCGGTTGATCTCAGCAATCGTCTTCGCCCCGGCTCCAGCCGCAGCCGCAGCCTTGGCCGCCTGCTGCCGGGCAGCCACAAGCTTCTCCACCTCGACGGCGCCCGTCGCCGGGTCAGTCGGCGCACGGCCGGCTGCCCGCCGTCCGGGCACGGCCGCAACGGCGGCGCTGCGCGGCTTTCGGGGAGACATCCAAAAGAGCAGCGCGGCCAGGGCCAGCATGATCGAGCCAAGGATCATCAGCGGGACGGCCCAGGGAGTGCTGGTGTCATTGGCGGTGGTCATGGTGATGTTGGTGGGCGCCGGCGCGGTCCCGTCGGAGGAGACCAGCAGCGCCCAGGTGCCATGGCCCGGCGCCTGCCAGGTGTAGGACAGCTCGCCGCTGGCCTTGTCCTCGCTGACCCACATGTCGGAGCCTGCGGGGTTGGGAACCTTTTGCGCGCCCTGCTTGCTTTCCGTGGTCAGTGCGGAAAAATCGCCGTTGACGCCGGTGACGTTGGTGTAGGCCGCATCTCCCACCCAGCCCATGACGTCGCGCTGCTGCCCCACGGCCACCTGGATGGGGCCGGCGGACTTGATGGTCAGGGTGAACTGGCCGCCCTTGGCTGCGAGCACATCCGGCCCGATAACGGTCAGTGGGGCGGGCGCCACAGTCCCTTCCACGCCGGCCGTGACGGTGGCTGGCGGGAGCCATACGGTGCGCTGGCCAATCCCCAATCCGAGGACGACCAGGCCCAAAATGGCCAGGACAAGTGCAATCTTTGAACGCAAGTACATACCTAACATCGGCGGAAAACTACTTTGATCGTTTGTTCAAGGGTAACCGAACCGTTATCTAAGAGGGGCTTCCGCGAGGCCAATCTCACTCTCAGCGATATGGCCGGCCACCCCTGGAACCGGGCCGCGCGCCCCATCTTTCTGCGGCAAATGGGCTGCCGCCGCGGCCCGCGCTGATAATGTCAAGTCACCAGTTACCGGTGGGGCCACGCCCCGCTCCCGCCCCCGGACACAAAGGCAGCCCTCCGTGAGCCCCTCCCCAACACCAGACGCCACCGATCCCGCAGCAGCGGGAAATAACGACGCCGGCCCCTCGGCCCAGGTGCCCCGGCCCGACGCAACTGGGGGGGAACCCGTGACGGCGGCCGCGGGCAGCGACAAGGCCGACAAGGCCGGCAAGGCACACGGTGCCGGCGCCCCAGGCGAAGCGGCCGCCGCACACCAGGCTGCGGGGGGCGTCCGCTCATGGGTGGTCAGGAAATTCACCCAGCCGCTCCCAGGCGCCCAGCCGCGCGTCCGCTTTGACCTGCCTTCCGAATCGGAGCCGCCGGCGCTTGGGGAAGCCGGCGCCCAGGAAGCGGCTGTGGGGGCGGCAAGCGCGGCAGGCATGTTCCGGCACCCCATTTACTTCGGCTTCATGGGCACCGTGGGCGTGGGCATTGCCTTGTTCCTCAACTACATCATGGCCAACACCTCCCAGCTCCTGCTGTGGATTGTCACTGCCATGTTCATTGCCCTGGGCCTTGACCCGGTGGTGCGCTGGCTGGAAAATCGCCGGGTGCCGCGGCCGCTGGGCATAGTGCTGGTGCTGGCGGCGCTGCTGGGCCTGGTGGCAATATTCTTCGCCACCCTCATTCCCACCATCGTGGAGCAGACCACTCAATTGGTGAACAAGGCCCCGGGGTGGATCACCGACTTCCTGAACTCGGATCTGTTCCGCACACTTGACGTCCAGTACCACGTCATCGACACCATCAACCAGCAGGTTGCCAAGTTCTTCCAGAACGCGCAGGCCGTGGGCGGAATCTTTGGCGGCGTGGTGGGCGTCGGCACCTCCATCGCCAACGGCCTGTTCGGCACCCTGATTGTGCTGGTCCTCAGCCTGTACTTCCTGGCGTCGCTGCCCTCCATGAAGAAGTGGGGCTACCGCCTGGCACCGCGCTCCAGGCGGGCCCGCGTGGAGGAACTGAGTGAGGAGATCACCCGGGGCGTGGGCAACTACGTGATCGGGCAGGTCTGCGTGGCAGTGCTCAACGCCACCTTCGCCTTCATTGTCATGAGCATCCTGCACGTCCCGTTCAGCGTCCTGCTGGCGTTTGTGGTGGCCCTGCTGGCGTTCATCCCGCTGGTGGGGGGCATGCTTGCCGCCGTGGTGGTCATTGCGGTCAGCCTGACGGGCGGCTGGCAGATGGCCCTCATTTACGCCATCTGCTACTTCGCCTACCTGCAGTTTGAGGCGTATTTCATCTCCCCGCGGATCATGGAAAAGGCCGTGGCTGTGCCGGGGGCCGTGGCCGTCATCTCCGTCATCGCCGGCGGCAGCCTCCTGGGCGTGTTGGGGGCCCTCATTGCCATTCCGACGGCGGCCGCCGTCATGCTGCTGGTCAAGGAAGTGTTCATCCTGCGCCAGGACAAGCACTGACACGTCCTGCGGGTGTCAGGCCGGGGGCGCCGCCACGGGGCCATTCCATTCCGTGGGCAGCTCCACCGGGCGCCCCAGCACAGTGGACGCAATCTCATTGAGGGCCCGTGCGGCATACTTCTCCCCCACCCACAAGTGCCGGGCGCCCTCCACGGGCACCAGGCGTGCCTGGGGAACCGCCATGAAGCGCTCGCGTGCCGCGTCCGGTCGCAGGTAGTCGTCCAGCTCCGGCACCAGCACGGCCAGCGGCTTCCCGGCAGCGGCCCACAAGGCGAGGTCCGCGTCGCCTGCGCGGTGCAGCGGCGGCGAAAGCAGCACGGCACCTTCCACCTGGCGGCCCACCGGGTCAAGTGCACCGTATTTCAGGGCCAGCTCCGTGCCAAAGGACCAGCCCACCAGCCATCGGTTCGGCAGCCCGCGGTCCACCGCAAACTGCACGGCGGCGGCCACATCGGCCCGCTCGCCCACGCCATCGCTGAAGGCGCCGTCACTCGTCCCCCGGGGGGAGGACGTGCCGCGTGTGTTGAAGCGCAGCACGGCAATCCCGGCGAGCGCAGGCAGCCGGTAGGAAGCCTTCTTGAACACATGGGAGTCCATGAATCCGCCGTGGGTGGGCAGGGGGTGCAGGGTGATCAGCGTCCCGCGGATGTCGCCGTCGGCCGGCAGTGCCAGCTCGCCGAGCAGGGTGAGGCCGTCCGCCGTCGTAAACTCAATGTTTTCCCTCACGGCCGGGAGAATGGTGGCCGCGCGGACGGGCACGGGGGCACCGGGGTCGGCAAAATCTAGCAGGGCTGGGTCAAAAACCATGGAGTCCAGCCTATCTGTACCAGTAGCTGCGCCCGCGCCAGCAGTTGCTGTGCCAGTGCCGGCGGTCCCGCAGCCCTGCCTCGGCACCGAACATGTCGTCCTCCCGCCAGACCACCAGGTGGGGCGTGCCGGGCTGCACCGGGCGGTGGCAGCCCGGGCAGGTGTACACCTTTTGGGCGTTGCGGGCGGTAATGGTGCGCACGGCCCATTCCCCGTCCGGAGCCGATTCGCGCTGCGGAATGCCCAGGCGCGCGCGGTCCAGGTCCAGGTCTTCTTCGCCTGCTGCCCCGGGCCCGCCGGCCGCCTTCCCACCCGTCCTTCCGCCGTTGGCTGGCGTTCGGCGGCGGGGATGGTTTGAACGGGGCATGCAACCATTGTGCCGCAGGTGCCGGGCCCGGGGCCAAATCGGGGCGGACCGCCTCACCGGCTATTGTGGAAGGCGTGCGTTTAGTCATTGCCAAGTGCTCCGTCGACTATGTCGGCCGCCTCAAAGCCCATCTTCCCCTGGCTGTCCGGCTCCTGTTGGTCAAGGCCGACGGTTCCGTGCTGGTCCATTCCGACGGCGGCTCCTACAAGCCGCTGAACTGGATGAGCCCCCCGGCCACCCTGCGTACCGTGGCGGCCGCCGACAGCGAGCTGGAAGAGGGCGTGCTGGAACAGTGGGTGGTCCAGTCCACCAAGCAGGATGACAAGCTGATCATCAACATCTATGAGCACATCCATGAGTCCACGCATGACTTGGGAACTGACCCCGGGCTTATCAAGGATGGAGTGGAAGCGGACCTGCAGCGCCTGCTGGCAGCCCAAATCGAACTGCTGGGCACCGGCTATACTCTGATCCGGCGCGAGTACTTCACGGCCATTGGCCCTGTGGACATCCTGGCCCGCGATGCCAAGGGCGCCACCGTGGCCATTGAGCTCAAGCGCCGCGGGGACATCGACGGGGTCGAGCAGCTGACGCGGTACCTGGAACTCCTCAACCGCGACCCCCTGCTCGCTCCAGTGAGGGGCGTCTTCGCCGCCCAGCAGATCAAGCCCCAGGCGCGGGTGCTTGCCGAGGACCGGGGGATTGAATGCAGGACCCTCGACTATGACGCAATGCGCGGAGTCGATGACAGCGCCTCGCGACTCTTCTAGGCGGCTGCCGCGCCGTCCTCGCTAGACTAAAGGGCATGACTTCCCCCCACGACACGGCCGCTCCGGCTCCCGCCAAGAAACTCATCCACGGATCCATCGCGACGGACCGCGGCATCGTCCAGGACGGGCTGTTGGCCGTCTCCGGGGACAGAATTGTGTATGCCGGACGCGCCGACCACTTTGACGAACCGGGGTTCGAGGACGTTGACGCCGCCAACGTGATTTCCCTGCCGGCGGGCCACCATGTTCTCCCCGGGCTGGTGGATGTCCACAACCATGGCGGCAACGGCGGGGACTTCCCCAGTGGCGACGAATCCTCGGCCCGCAAGGCCATTGACTTCCTGCACCGTGCCGGCACCACCACCCTGTTGGCCAGCATGGTGACGGCGTCCCCGGAGGACCTGTTGGCCGGCATCGGCGTCCACGCCAAACTAACCGGCGAGGGACTGCTGGCCGGCATCCACCTGGAGGGGCCGTTCCTTTCCCATGCCCGCTGCGGAGCCCAAAACCCGGCCTTCCTGCTTGACCCCGACGTGGAACTGGCGGCGCGGCTGATCGAGGCGGGGCAGGGACACATCGCCACCATGACATATGCCCCGGAACTGCCGGGCGCCGACGAACTGGTGGATCTGCTCACCTCTCACGGCATCACCCCTTCCGTGGGCCACACCGCGTGCGACACCCGCACGGCCTGGGACTCCCTGGAACAGGCCCGAGAGGGCCTGGACTCCACCGGCTTCGACGGCACCTCGGGCCGCCCCACCGTCACCCACCTGTTCAACGGCATGCCACCCTTGCACCACCGCTCCCCGGGCCCCGTCGCGGCCTGCCTCCGGGCGGCGGCGGCAGGGCATGCCGCCGTCGAACTCGTCGCGGACAACACCCACCTGGACCCGGAGACCGTCAAAATGGTGTTTTCACTCGTGGGTGCCGGCAACATCCTGCTGGTCACCGACTCCATGGCCGCGGCGGGACTGGCCGACGGCCAGTACATGCTGGGGCCATCCCCCGTGACCGTCACGAAGGGCGTGGCCACGCTGGACGCCACGGGCTCCATTGCCGGAGGCACCGCCACCTTGCTGGACGTGGTGCGCCGCACCGTGCAGGCCGGGGTCAAGCTGCACGACGCCGTCCTGTCGGCCAGCGCCGTTCCAGCCGCCGTGCTGGGGCTCACCGACGAGGTGGGTGCCCTGCGCCGCGGGCTGCGGGCCGACGCCCTGGTGGTGGACTCCGAATTGGGCCTCAAGCGCGTGCTCCGGGCCGGCACCTGGCTCAACTAGCAGGCAGCTGTGCCCTTAATTATTGCGAAACGGCCGGTGCCTCGTTGACCTCCTTTGTGATGCATGCCATGCTGAGTGCTGTTCTTGCAAAGCAGCACGTTGATTGAGGAGAAACAATGGCACAGGGAACCGTCAAGTGGTTCAATGCTGAAAAGGGCTTCGGCTTCATCACCCCGGACAATGACGACGGTGATGTGTTCGTCCACTACTCGGAAATCCAGGGCAACGGTTTCAAGTCCCTCGACGAAAACGCCCGGGTGGAATTTGAAATTGGCGAAGGAACCAAGGGCCCCCAGGCCACTGGCGTGACCACGCTCTAGATTCCCCTCTTCCGGCACAAAGAAGACCCCCGGCAGCGATGCCGGGGGTCTTCTTTGTGCCTTTGTCTTGGCGCCACTGCCCGGGAGGCGCCCTAGGCCTTTCGCAGCAGCCTGGCCAGCTGCCTGACGGAGACGTTGGGCATGTAGGCCTCCCCCACCGCACGGCCAATGGACGGCAGGGAAAGCGGGTCCTGGTACACCATGTAAAGGGTCCGGTGCCTGGGCTGGAAGCGCTTCTTGAAGTTCGCCAGCGACGCAAAGCCGTATACGGGTTCCAGGGTGCGGCCGACGAGGGCCAGGATGCGCGCCATCGAGGTGCCCTCCAGTGCGGCCAGGGGGTGCTGCGCAACAGCGGATGGGGAATGCCGCGAATCGGCGGGACCGGCAGGACCCGATTCCCCGCCCCGCGCCACCTGTTCCGAAACTTCGGCGTGTTCCGGTGCGGGTTCGGTGGACAGCGGCGTGCCCGACAGGGAAATGGTGGGCACCTGGCCCTTGAAGTGCAGCACGGCCTGGGCAATCAGGAATTCCATGACGCCGTTGAACGCATTAGTGTTGCGCCGCATGAAGTCCAGGGTCCACCCCTTCTCCACACCGCCTTCGTAAACCGGCAGCCAGCTGGTGATCCCGTGGATGCGGCCATCGCCGTCCACCGCCAGGCAGAGCTGGACGGCGTCGTCCTTGAGTTCCTCCACGCCACCGAGTGTGAAGCCCATTTCCGGCAGCGGCTTTTCCGAGACCCATTCCTCGGAAATTTCATGGATCTGGGTCCGCTGGCCGGTGGTCAGGGCCGAGTACCGGCTCCAGAGGGTGGTGATGCCCAGCTTGGCGGCCTTGTTCAGTGCAGTGCGGACGTTTTGCCACTCCTTGCCCTTGAATTCCATGCTGTCAACGTCCAGCAACGTTTCCGAGGCAACCTGTGCCCGCCTGAAGCCGCGCGCCTGAAGCACGTCCCACTGGCCGTCCGTGACGGAGTAAAAGCAGGGCACCAACGACTGCGCCGCACAGTAGTCCAGGAACTCCACGGCGGCGGAGTCAAACTCGCCGGGGTCCCCGAACGGCCCGCCCACCGTGACAGCCACACCGGCATGGGCCTGGTACGCGATGGCCGCCGTGCCCCGGGCGTTGAACCAGTAGTTGTTGCCGCGCCACTGCGACATCCAGGACAGCGAGTCCCCGCCGCGGCGCACCAGCTCCGCGGCCGCAGCCCTGTCCGCCGAGACGGCGCCGCGGGCCCGGCGGCTCAGGAACAGGCCAAACACACTGAGCACGCTCACCAGCCAAAACACGGCGCCGCCCATGCTGAACAGCAACGTTGAAAACAGGCCATGGGGGTACACGGAAGCACCATAGCCAAAGGGGAAAGGATACGGCAGCAGGATGCGCGGCAGCCCGGCCAGAAGCCCTACGAAGCCATACGGGCCGGATGCGTTGCCCTCCACGAACCACACGGCTGCGTACAGCACCACGAAGCCGCCAAGCAGCAGCGGCATCACCACAAATGTCCGTCGGCGCAGGACCGGGCTGGGGTCAATGTGGAAGTGACGCCGGAAAATGAGCAGCAGCGCCGCGATCAGGAAGGGCACCAGCACCACGGGCAGCACTTCCCACAGAGTGGAGGAGATGCTCAGCACCCGGCGCCCGCGAAGCAGCGGCATGCCGAAGCCGGCAAAGAGCTGGAGGTAGATGGCGCTCATGACGCCAATGACCAGGTGCAGGTAGACGGCCACCCACAGCGCCATCCGGTTTCCGCGGCGCAGGCCTTCCGCACACGCCAGCAGCAACAGCATGGGCACCAGCGCCAGGAGGTGCCCTCCGGGTCCGAGGATCCCGGCACTGTGCATGATGTCGCTGCAGGCCTTGATGGCACTGCTGCAGCTGCCTTCAAGCTGCAGGGCCGACGGCACCGGGTTGACGATGATGTTCTGCAGCTTGGACAGCGGCCCCACAGGGACGTGTGCCAGGGCGGAAAAAAGCGGGCCCAGGGCGAAGACCGCCACTACGATGGCAAGGTTGGTGCGGACCTCTCGGCTGGTGGAGCGTGCCACCGGCATCGGGTGCCTTGCGGGAAGCACGGCCATGCCAATCACCAGGCCCACCAGGGCGCCCAGCAGCATGAACAGGTTCTGGGCGTGGCCCACATAGAGGAGCAGCATGAGCGCGGCACCAAGGGTCAGCGCCCTGACCCGCCGCCGCCATAGCAGGCTGATCATCCGGCTGGCTGCCATCAGGGCGCCCACGCTGGCGGCGTAAGGTCCCAGGAGGGTCGCCGGGCGCATGTCGGCGAGCCATTCAAGGTCGAGCGTCGCACCCACCTCCACCACCAGGGTAAAGAGCACGACGGCGGCCAGTTGGGTTGCCCAGAAGATGACTACGGTACGCCAGGTCCCCAGCGTGATTTCGGCCAGGCCCAGCACGCCGACCAGTATGACGGCGGACAGCAGCAGTGCAACGGGGTGCACGGCAAGGAAGGCCGTGGTGGCGACGGTCCACCAGTCCCCGTGCCACACGTCACCGGCCTGGTAGCCGGTCCAGGCAATTTCCGCTGCCATTTGGTGGCGCCACACGGTCTCCGACGCCACAAGGACCACAATTGAACCTGCAAGCATTGCCAGCGCGAAGGGGGTGCGCCGGACCCAGCCCGCCAACGCTGCGATCACTGCAGGCCCAACTGGGTGCCCAGATAGGACAATGCGGAAGGCATGGCCTCGGTGACCATGATCCAGGAGTGCCCGCCGGGGAAGGTGGTGCGTTCCAGCCTCATCCCCGCCCTGGCACCCGCCCTTTCCAGCGCGACGGCGTAATTGGTGTAGCGGGCGTCCTGGGCACCGGTGGCCAGCCAGCCGTGGATTTCGGGGTAGCTGCGCTCGGACAACAAGGTCATGGGCACCACCGCGTTGAATGCTGCCGTGTTGCCGTGGAAGGCCCGCTCAACGGTGACAGCCCTGTTCGCTGTCAGGGCAGGTTCCAACTCGGAGGAAATGGCAGCAAAGGTGGGGTACACGAAGGGGTGGCGCGTCACCATCTGCATGGCACAGGTGCCGCCATAGGAAAAGCCTGCAATGGCCCAATGCTTGTGGTTGGTGTCAACGTTCAGCGTGGACGTGATCCAATTGGGCACGTCCACCGACATGTAGGTGTCCACCTTGCCGAGCGCCGAATTCATGCACATCGTGTTGGCTTCCTGGGCCCCGTTGGGATCGGGTATGACCACCACGGGCGCCAACCCCTTGTGGGCGCGGGCGAAGCTGTCGAGCGCCTGGCCCAGATGGCCGGCCTGCAGCCAGTCCCCTGGCGATCCCGGCTGTCCGGTCACCAGCACGACGACGGGGAGAACGGGCGGGTTCTTCGTAAAGTAGGCCGGGGGGAGGTAGACGATCCCGTTGCGCGCGTGAAAACCGGACACCTTGCCGGGAATGGCCACAGAACGAAACTGGCCAGCGGTCACCATGGCCTTGGGCGGGATCCATGACTCCGCGGCTGGTTCCGTGCGATAGCGGACGATGTCCTTCTTTTGCAGGAAGTGCGGAATGCCCGTGGCCAACGCAGGCGAACCATGGACCAGGCTTCCAACGGTTGGAAACTCGCCAAAGTACGCATTGATCTCGACGGCGCTGGCAAACACGATCGCAAGCGTCGCCGCAACGGCGACCAGGCGGCGTGGCGTGGAGGCCGTGGACCCACGGGGTGCGCCGCCGTCGTGCTGGCCAAGGCGCGCTCCACCATTCCCCCGAATCAGCCTTTGCAACCCGAGAAGCGCCGTGGCAAGCCCAAGCACCAGGCCCCACAACGCGAAGCCCACACAGACGATGACAGTGGCCGGCAGGTCCTCAGGCCACCAGTACCAGGCATAAATGACCGCCCAGCCCAGGGCCGTGGCTGCAGCCGCGCTCAACACGCCAGTGATGGCGCAGAACAGCCACCAGCGCCGTGAGCGTCGGATCAGCAGGAACGCGAGGGCAAGTACACCCAGCCCCAAGGCAACTGCGGGAATGACGCCGGTCGCCAGGCTCTGTGCGTAAATCCACTTCAACACGTCATCACTTGCCCTTATCAACAAATCCCGCAGTTTTCGACGGGCAACAACGCAATTTTATCCATGGCCGCTGAGAGGAAACTGAAAGAATGTTATGTGCAGGCCGTTAGCGCCACGTCCCAATCCCCACCACGGGCCCGGCTTCCAGCCAGGAGGAAAGCCCCGCATAGGCGCCAAACTTCATGGCGAGCAGCACCTGCTCGCCATGGTATTCCAAGGTCACAATCACCACATCGGGCGGCACCCTGGTTACTTCCGCCTCGGTGGGTTGACGGCGTCCCACCAGGACAATGGAGCTGCGCGTCATCCGAAGGTGCGGGAGGGGGCTTAACGAAAGAAGCCGGAACCATTCAAGCTCCGACTCCTGATAACGGCAAACCCCCATCTGCCAGCGGTGTGATGCCGAGCAAATGGAGGCATCCACCGTGCCCAGGGCACGCCGCAGTTGAAAGCGGCGCACCCCGAGCAGGCACAGTGCAATGACGACCAGCAGGAATAAGGCTGCCAGGACGATGAACGGGATGCCGGGTTCGTTCATCAATTGCTAGCTAGCGGGTCCCTGCGTTTGACGCTGCGCCGTCTTGCAACTGCGCATTGTCGGCAACGATGACCACCCGGTCCTTGTCAACCGAGAAGAAGCCGCCGTCCACGGTGACTGCCATGCGGCTGCCGTTGACGGGCTCAATGGCCAGTTCGCCCTCGGCCAGGATCGCCAACAGGGGCGAGTGTCCCGGGAGGATGCCGATCTCGCCGTCGGAGGTGCGCGCCTTGACCATCTTCGCCGCACCGGCCCACACGTGGTGGTCCGCCGCTACGATTTCAACTTCCAGTTCCGCCATGGTTACTTGGTCGATTCCTGGATCTTGGCCCACTGGCGTTCGACGTCGGTCATGTCACCGACATTGAAGAACGCCTGCTCGGCGATGTGGTCGACGTCGCCGTCGCAGATCGCCGTGAAGCCTTCGATGGTGTCCTTGATGGAAACCGTGGAACCCTCGACGCCGGTGAACTGCTTGGCGGTGTAGGTGTTCTGCGAGAGGAACTGCTGGATGCGGCGGGCACGGGCCACAACGATCTTGTCCTCTTCGGAGAGCTCGTCGACACCAAGGATGGCGATGATGTCCTGGAGTTCCTTGTTCTTCTGCAGGATCTGCTTCACGCGCACTGCGGTGTCGTAATGCGCCTGGCCGATGTACTGCGGATCAAGGATGCGCGAGGTGGACGTCAGCGGATCAACGGCCGGGTACAGGCCACGTGAAGCAATCTCACGGGAGAGCTCGGTGGTGGCGTCCAGGTGGGCGAACGTCGTTGCCGGGGCCGGGTCGGTGTAGTCGTCAGCAGGGACATAAATGGCCTGCATGGACGTGATCGAGTGGCCCTTGGTCGAAGTGATGCGCTCCTGCAGGAGGCCCATTTCGTCGGCAAGGTTGGGCTGGTAGCCCACGGCGGAGGGCATGCGGCCCAGCAGCGTGGAAACTTCCGAACCGGCCTGCGTGAAGCGGAAGATGTTGTCGATGAAGAGCAGCACGTCGCGCCCCTCGACATCGCGGAAATACTCGGCGATGGTCAGACCGCTCAGCGCGACACGGAGCCGCGAGCCA
>Ga0157370_10001468_pt1 | contig 29148 bp, 29 predicted proteins | sample C35metaG_FD_113463 | JGI IMG/M metagenome (GOLD analysis project Ga0157370, IMG submission 113463) | Corn rhizosphere microbial communities from Kellogg Biological Station, Michigan, USA - C3-5 metaG | ecosystem: Host-associated > Plants > Roots > Rhizosphere > Soil | place: USA: Michigan...
GCATGAAGGGTTTATTAGCGTTTTCCACCAATAGTCGTGTTGATCGTTACGGATCAGGCGGGATCGCGTTCGTCACGCGAGGGGAAAATGCAACCGGGCAAATCAGACTATGAGCATTATTGGGACCCGTTGCGGGCACTCCTCATGCTGCTCGGCATACCCTATCACGCCTCCCTGCTCTACAGCTATGCTTTGCCCTGGGACATCAAGGATTTCGAGACCAGCCCAGTCCTGACCGCGCTTGGGGCAGCGCTCGTCACCTTCCGCATGCCTTCGTTTTTTCTGGTGGCCGGCTATTTTTCCACCATGGTCATCGGCAGGAAGGGCAAGATGCCATGGCTCAGACAGCGCTTCCTTCGCCTTGGCGTCCCTTTCATCGTGGCCGTGCTCCTGCTTGGGCCATCGCAGCTTTTCCTGCTGAAACTGGCAGGTATCGCCAAAGGTGATATTCCCGCCGACCGGCTGCTCGCGAACCTGCCGGATTTGCTGCTTCCGGGTGAGCAATGGATCATGCATCTATGGTTCCTACCCGCCCTTATCATCTATTCGGGTCTGCTTGCCGGCCTGCTATTTCTGGCGCGGCGCCCGCCCCTCGCCCATGCAAGAGACTGGTTCGGCAGGATGCGGGGTCAATATCCTGCCGCGTTTTTCGCAGCGCTCTGCGCCTTCCCTGTTTTATGGGAGCTGACGGTTTACGGTTCGGGCCTGCTTGCTGGCAAAAATGGGAACAGCCTTCTCGTTCTCTATGAACGGGCCTCCGACCCTTACGCGCGTTACGTACCGTTCTTCCTTATCGGGGCTTTGCTTCATCGCGACCGGGCTCTTTTTCACCGCTTCCGCCAGACGGGCATCCTCACGGGCGTCATCGCGTTTGCCGCGATCGCGGCAGCGGTCACGCTGCGGTTGGAATATCCTTTTTCGAACTCGGCCCTGCTGGTACTCGTCTCCGCAATCGCCGCCGTGGCGGCAAGCCGCGTGCTGATCGACATCGCCTGCCGCTTTTTCGACCGGCCAAGCTGGCTTGCCAGGAGAATGACCGACGCTTCCTTCACCATCTACCTGTTTCACCACCCGCTGATTTATGCCTTCGGCACCCTCTTCATCCTGATCTCGCTGCCGCCGATCCTGGAATTCGCCATCATCGTCGTCGCCACCACGATAACGGCCTATCTGCTGCATCAGGCGATACGCCGTAGTCCGCTTGCCCTTTTTCTCTTCAACGGGATCCGCAAACCGAGGCAGGTGGCCAATATCGGCACACAGGTGCCTGTCTCCCAAACCCTTCGTTAATGATAAGGTGCTTATAATCCAGTTGCCTACTCAACTGGAAATGATGGCGTGTGGATTATGGCTATCCTCAACACGGCGGAAAAAGCCTTACCCGCAGGCCTGCGCGCTAAACTGGCGCCGCTGGGGGCAAAAATCGCCGTCGTCGTTTCCGGCAGAGACGATGTCTCCCGGGCCCAGCGCATGGCGCTCGTCGCCTTTGCGGTGCGCATCATCAGTGCCGGTATCGCTTTCATCTCCCAGATCATCCTTGCCCGCCTGATGGGCGAATTCGAATATGGCCTGTTCGCCTTTGTCTGGGTTCTGGTCATCCTGTTCGGCAACCTCTCCTGTCTCGGCTTTCACACCACCGTCATCCGCTTTTTGCCCGGCTACCGCCTGGAGGATGCCCACGACAAGATCATGGGTCTGACCTCGACAGCGCGCCTCTTCGCCATGCTTTCGGCCAGCGCGCTTGCATTTTTCGGTTTCGTCTTCCTGTATTTCTTCGGCGAGCGCATCTCCGCCTATTACCTCATTCCGGTTTCGCTGGCGCTTTTCACCCTGCCGATGGTGGCGCTTGGCGATGTGCTGAACGGGACAGCTCGTGCCAACGGCTGGGCGGTTTCAGCCCTCAGCCCCACCTATATCATCCGCCCGGTGCTGATCCTGCTGTTCATGCTGGTGGCGATCCGTCTCGGCGCGGAAAAAACCGCGACGACAGCGATGCTTGCGGCCCTTTTGGCCACCTATGTCACCACGCTTTTCCACTTCGTGTTCATGAACCGCCGGCTCAACCGGCATTTCCGCAGCGCTGCCCGCAGGGTGCATTTCCGTCCGTGGATACGGTTTGCCTTTCCGATGTTCCTGATCGACGGCATCGGTTTTTTGATGACCAATTCAGATGTAGTAATCGTCGGTCTATATCTGCCGCCGGATCAGGTCGGCATCTATTTTGCCGCGGCAAAAACCATCGTGCTGATGCAATTCGTGTTTTTTTCAGTGCAGGCGGCTGCGGCCCCACGTCTGGCCGCGCTCATTGCTGCCAATGACAGGCAGGGGCTGGCCGGGTTCGCCAGCCAGGCGGCGCGCTGGGCCTTCTGGCCATCGCTTGCCGTTGGCTGTCTCGTGCTTCTGGCAGGGCCGTTTCTGCTGTCCCTGTTCGGTCCCGGCTTCGTACAGGGTTACAAGCTGATGTTCTTCCTCTTTGCCGGCTTCCTCGCAAAAGCACTGATCGGCCCGGGAGAAACGCTGCTGAATATGGCCGGCAAACAAAAATTGTGCGTAGCTCTTTATATTATTATCTTCGGTTGTAACATTATACTCAACATGGTGTTGATTCCGGTCTATGGTCTGACTGGCGCTGCGGCAGCTGTGGCGATAGCAATGTGCATAGAAGCTGTGCTATTGCATATTGCCATTCGCCGCACACTCGGGATCGTCCTTTTTGCCTTCAACGATCCCCGGGCGGGTCAAGACACTGGGAAGGCGGTGTAACGATAAGCATGTCCAGCGACCCAAAGAATCCGGATTTTCAGGACCCGCGCATCGCTGCGCTGATGGCGTCTACGGAGCGTGACCGACCCGTGGCCGACAGCAGCCGGCGCGTGGGACGCGACGGCCGCGAATTCTGCATCTATCCTGGCCGGCTCGGTTACGACATGCAGGAAGAACTCGACTTCCTGTCCAACCGCGTCATGGAGGCAAATGTCTTCTTCACAGGGCGGCTTCTTGCACCCGCCATGCCGCGTATCGATGACAAGTCCGTGCGCTTCGCCCTTATTCGCGACGAGAACGGCGCTAGAAGCCGCATGCGCTTTCTGATGCCCTTCACCGTGGAAAAGCCGGGTTTTTCCATCGGTCCCTCCATCATCCGTGGCTGGGCCAACCCCTTCGGCCCTCTCGGCACGCCGCTGGTCGATACCGAAGGTGCCGCAGAAACGCTCGACAATCTTTTCGATGCCCTTTCCGACCGGGAAATGCGCCTGCCGAATGTTCTGGTACTGCCGGATGTACGGCTTGAAGGGCCTTTTGCCCGGATGTTCAAGGCCATAGCAATCAGCCGCAACCTGCCGGTGACGACGACTGGTAACTATCAGCGGCCGATGCTGGAGAGCCTTCTGGACGGCGAAGCCTATCTGCGTAATTCACTTGCGCCACATCATTTGCGGGAAATGCGCAGGCAGTGGCGACAGCTCGAAAAACTCGGGGCCCTTTCCTACACCGTTACCCGGCAACCGAAGGACATACGCTACCGCATGGAGGAATTCCTGGCGCTGGAAGCGAGTGGCTGGAAAGGCCGCAAACGCAGCGCGCTGGTGAATGACCGCTATCGCGCCGCCTTCGCCCGCGAGGCAATCACAAATCTGGCCGAAGCGGATGCAGTGCGCATTCACACCATCGATCTCAATGGCAGTGCCATCGCCTCCATGATCGTCTTCATGACGGCTGGCGAGGCCTATACGTGGAAGACCGCCTTTGACGAATCCTATTCGCGGTTTTCACCCGGCAAACTTTTGGTGCAGAAACTGACCGACTGGCAGTTGGACGACGCCAATATTCTGCGCAGCGACAGCTGCGCAGTGCCCGATCATCCGATCATGAGCCGCTTCTGGCAGGAACGGCAGGAAATGGGCACTCTGGTCGTCGGGCTTGCGCAGAACAGCGACCGTGACGTGCGACAGGTTTCCACGCAGGTGGACATGTATCGCAACACCCGCAACCTCGCCCGCAGCCTGCGCCAGAAAATCCTCTCCTTCGGGCGCAAGAACAGTTAATCCCGAAGGATGCCGCAGCATCCTTCGGTTTGGTATCGGACTATCCACGGGGCTGACGCTGCGTCAGCGCGAGGCCGTCCGGATCATCTTGCACAATTGCGTCAGTGCGGCGTCATATCCGCCGCCGAGAATATCGACGCAACGACGGGCAAGCTTGATCTGCTCGTTTCGCGACATGTCGTTATAGGCCTGTATGGCATTGCGCATGCCACCGGGCGATACCGGCCCCGTGTTGCCGGGGTTTCCAGGATTGCCCGGATTACCAGGGTTCGCCGGATTGCCTGGCGAGCTGGAGCCGCCGATGCCAAGCCCGACACCAAGGCCAAGACCGCTCGATCCGCCCACATTCGCACCAACATTTGCATTGATGCCGCTGGAGCCGCCAACCGAAGCATTGGCGCCCGCACTGACACCGCTCGAGCCGCCGACGGATGCGTTGACATCCGCATTGACCCCGCTGCTGCCACCGACCGACGCGTTGACATCTGCGCCCAGTCCGCCACTGCTTCTGCCGCCGACATCAGCGCTGGCATTGACGCCATTGCTGCCACCAACGGAAGCGTCGACACCGAGCCCACCGCTGCCATTGCCGCCCACACTGGCATTCACCCCGTTCTCACCGCCAATCCCGATATCCAGCGCGTGGGCGTTGACCGGTAAAATCAGACAGGCAGACAGTAACAAATTGCGAGAAAGCGCCCTCATAATTTCCTCCTATGAGTTCTGGCTTCTCCCGCCCCGCGTGGAAACTCCACGCAAACATCATAATTCAATTAGCAATTGTGTATATTCTAATTTATTAGTGGTATCTAATATTGCTTTAACGCCACAACCGTCGGTGTACCGATACGGGACGGACAAACGCCACTCTCCTTTCATTCCACGCCCGGTAAAAGCTCTGAAATGAAGGCTGCAAACGCACGTCATTAGACAGGAAAAATCAGCTTTGGGGTTGCACGCATGCCATTGGCCGTGATAGACGCCGTGGCATTACCACCGTTGCCCCAATGGCGGAATTGGTAGACGCGCCGCACTCAAAATGCGGTTCCGCAAGGAGTGCTGGTTCGATCCCGGCTTGGGGTACCATTACCTAAAAATCATATTGATTTGCTTAGGTTTTCTGTTCCGAAGTGTCCAAGTAGTTCACACCACCTAGAAAAGTTGGACACTTTTGTTCTTCTTTTGGTCAGTCGTCGCTGTCGTCTACCGCCTGATCCATGAGCTTTACGGCGCTCTTTGCGAGCACTTTTTGGCGTGCCGCCTTGGTGTAGCGGATTACCTCTTTCGATGTCGTATGGCCGGTAATTGCCATAATTTGATGTTCCGTCGCGCCGCGATCTGCGAGCCGTGCAGCGGCAGCTTTTCTCAGGCCGTGGGCGCTGCAATGCGTCAGCTCGGCTTCATTGCATCTTTTCCGAAACCAGTTGCCAAAGCCGTTCGACGTGAAGGGCTTATTGAATTCGGTGACAAGTAGTGTCAGATCGCCGCATGGGCCGGCCTCGATTGCCTTAACAAGATTTGGATGCAGCGGCATTTCCAACCTGCGGGGTTTTCGCTTCTTGTCCTTCTCCTGGACGAAGCGCAGCCATCCCTTTGTCATATGCTGCTTTCCAAACAGCACAATATCGCTGCGGCGCTGACTTGTGAAAAGGATCAGCATCAAGGCTAGATATGCCTTTGTGCCGATAGGATGCTTGGCAATGAACTGGTCAACCTCGTCCTCTGTCCAAGAGTGATAGCCTTCAGACCCGGTTTTGAAATAGGGGATGTCTCGGGCCGGATTAGTCGCGCACAATTCCACGGCTGGCATCGTCGCCCACCCGAATATTGCACGTAACGCCTTAAGCCAGCTATTCGCCGCATCCGGCGTTTCCGCCTTTCGGTCCCGCAGCACTCGAACCGCTTTCGCAGTGAATGCAGCCACTGGCACGTCCTCAAATAACTTCTTGTCTCCCTTCTTGATCGGCTCTTTCCACATAGCCTCAACGATGAGCTTGCGGCGATAGCGCGTCTTGGTGTCCAGTTGTTTGTATTCCGCACTCTGGAAATAGAGCTGGCATAGCCAGCGGAATGTCCCCTTCCCTGCCATTTTCGGGCCGGTGATTTCCTCTTTCTGGACGCCCTCTAATGCAGCGTAGTAAGCAGCATTGAATTCATCGGTGCCGGGCAACCCCGGCAGTCGAACTTTCGGTTGGCCTTTGCGCCGAAAATAAAACCGGAGACTGCCCCCGGTTCGATCTTCGACTACATATTTTTTTGCGAATTTCTTGGGCATTTACGCGAAATCCCATTCCTCTGTTTCATCGCCCTCCCCTCCGGGCAGGCGGCTGAAGGCTCTTTCGAGCGACCGCCTGTCCCAAATGGTGCGGCTATTTGCCTTCTTCGGCTTCGGCATTCTGCCATCGGCCACCATTTCGTCAAACAGGGATTTGGAAACGCCAATGTAGGCGGCGGCTTGCTCGCGGTTTAACCCAAGAACGGAAGGCAATGGGCAAGCGCCCGCCGGTCTTGCTTCGGCGGCGGCTGTCATCGCCTGTACTCCGTCAAAAGTTTGGTGGCCTCCAGGTCAAGAGTCCTCTTGGATTCTTCAAGCGCGCGGGCGGTATACGTTGCGCGATCCGTTTTAAATTCGGCAATACCAAGCGCCCAAAGGCAATTCTCGGCACGCTGTCGCGCCCACCGTTTTTGTATTGGTGACAGCGCGTTTTCACTAAATGCGGTGAGCGCGACGAAACAAAACGAGAGGACGTTTACCTGATCTGCGGCGCTTGGCTTTTTCATTCACCGCCCTCCTGCGTTCCGGGTGCCGCGACCTGGTGGCGTTTGATCTCGGCGAGGCTAGCGGCGCAAAGCGCTGAGCCGGCGATAATGGCGAGGATGAGGACGGCGCAAACGTAGGCAAACAAGAACCGGCCATAGGCTGGCGTTTGCTGTTGCGGGCACTCTGTTGGGATCATGGGTGAAATCTGGATCAAGGCTGCCTCCATCCGTTCGGGAAACCGCCTCGCGTGAGGCGGAAACCAGAGAGGACGTTTCAGGCCGCAATGCGCGCGTCTTGAACACGCATGTCGTGGAACCGCGCAATAGCTGCATCGCCGCAGCGATCGATTTCCTCGGCCGTGAACTTCTGGCGGACTGCCAGACCGATGCGGCGCGCGCTGACTGGCTTTTGCGCGCGCCGCAGGGTGTCATTTATCGCGACCGAACTGACATTCGGCGGATTTTGCAGGCGGCGCATTTCTCGCTCGGCGTGGACGCGCTGGACGTGGAATTTGCGGCCATCAACGCCACGCGCCTGCCGGACGGCGGATTGCCGCATACGGTCGTTCTCGGGATGCATGCTGTGCGCTCTTTCCTGCGCGACGTGGTGCGGAAAGGCGGTGCGCGGTGATGGAACCAGATCACGACGCAACGTCGCGTGCATGGTCTTGGCGGCACGCGGTTGCTAAATCCGGCCTGCCGCCCATCACGCGCCTTGTGCTGCACACGCTTGGCCTGAAAATGGATGCGACCGGCGGTTCCTGCTACCCGCCGATTTCGGACCTGGTGGACCTGACGGGCCTCGACAAAAAAACCGTCATGAAACACCTCGAAATCGCCGAAGAAAGCGGTTGGATCGTGGTCACGCAACACGGCTTTCGCGGCCAGAAATGGAAGCGGAACGAATACGTGGCGCGCTGGCCGGGTCGCGACCTTTCCGGCAACGCAGCTGGTACCGAAGACAATGAAGGTGGTGGAAGCCCTCCACCACCTTCCACCGATGCCGCGAGCCGTCAAGGTGGTGGAGCAGTTCCACCACGTTCCGCCGAAAAGGTGGTGGAAATGGTTCCCGAAGGTGGTGGAAATGACGACCGGAAGGTGGTGGAGGAGTTCCACCAAGATAAGAATCTTCCAGATACTCTTCCAAACAACTCTCCCTCCGCTGACGCGGAAGAGGGAGTTTTGAAAAAGGTTGATCGAAAGAAGATTGAGCATGCTTTCACGCTGTGGTTTGCGACGTGGAAGAAGGGCGATGTGGTGTATGCCCGCAATGCATGGTTCGCGCTTTCGCCGGAAGATCGCGCCGAATGCGTGGAGCGCACGCCCGCTTATCTTCGTTGGTCCAAGCCTTCCGATCTGATGGCCGCAGCGGTCTATCTCAAGAACCGCCATTGGCGTGACCTGCCGGAACATGCTCTTGCGGAGCCTGTGCAGACGCGGGGTTCCGCACCTATGACGGCCCGGCCTATCACATCGACCGCGTCAATCAGGCGCCAACGGAAGAAGAAGACGGCTCGATCTTCATCTCGACAAAGGTTCTCGATCACGGAAGCGGCCTCGAAATGAAATCGCAGTCCAACATGCTTGCCATCTGCAAGCAGCCTGACTGCCTGGTGCAGCTCAAGACCAACTGATCATCAACAAACGCCCGGTCGCCAGCTCGGCGGCCGGGCGCTCTCCATGGGGATTGTCATGCCGATTGCTTCTTCTTTTCGGGCTGCACGCGATGCGGTTGTGTCCGGAGTCGACCAAAGGTTTGCGGAGCGCATTCGCCTCTCTCCTATGAAAAACGAGAAAGCCGATCCGGACCGGCCGCAAGTCGTCATCATGGCGGTTCTGCGGACTGGCGACGAAACGGCCGGGCCTCTCGATGTCAGCGGCGGCCGCTCCCTGCACTCGCGGATCGCGGCGGGAAAGGCGGCTCTCTACATCGACCGCACCGAATATCCCGATATCGTCCTTCGCAAGAAAGACAAGCTGCGGGCCTTGGATCGCCCCGGCGAACCCGTTTTTGAAGTTTCCACGGTCGATGACCGTAATCACACCCGGCTCATTGCCGGGCTTAATCAAGCCTGACGCTGGTAGGTACCATGTCTCTTGTCCGTATTGCCCTTCGCATTTGTGCTCTGCAAGCTGTGAAAGGACGCACGCTGGTTGGCGACAATGTTCTCGATAGCGAGATTGGCGCTCTGGAAACCGGCTCTGCCGGCGAGCTTAAAACCCCGCAGGAAAAGCAATTCGTTTCGGTCTATACCGACGACAGCAAACAGATGAGCGGCCTTGAATTGCGCTCCCTGATCGCCAGCGGCGAAATCGACCTCGTTTTTGAGGCCGGCGTTGCTTCGCCGCACCTAATGACCGATCCACTTACAGAGGAAAAGGTCATCATGAATGGCCTTCCTGCGGCCGACGCAAACTTTGAATTCTATCTCGATATGACGTTTCGCCAGATCGCGGATGCTCTGGCTGATCCTAAAAATGAGTGGGCCGCGATATTCAACAGCCTGATTTTGCGCGTCGAGAAATGTCAGCGCGCACGTATCAGCGGCGACACGAACGGCGTTCGGCTGGCGGCGCATCAGATGAAAATGACTGTTGCCGCCATTGCCGAGCCGGTCGCGGGCCAGCCCCTGAAGCCGGGAACGCCGATGGCCGCATTCTTCGCCAAATGCGAAAGCGACCTGGTGCACCGCGAGCCGGACATGGAAAAAAAGATCGCGCTTATGAAAGCGCAGATCGCCGGCAATGATGACGAGCTGGCGGCCGCGATGCGGCGCTATGGCATGACGCACAGCGAAGCGGATGCCATGCTGCTGACGCTTCCGGATGGGGGTGCGCCATGAAAGGTGCCGACTGGCTGGCCCACCATATCGAGGAGCTGGGCTTCAGGATCGCCGATATCGAGCGGCGTGAGCGCAACCGTCGCCGCAAGGGCAAGATTGCCGAAATCAGCGACGACAAGAGCAAGTACCGCGTCGAGCTGTCACGGCAGGGTGAGGAACCCTACGTGACGCCATGGATCAAGGCACGCACGCTTTCTGCCGGTGGCGTCAAGGTCGATGTGCTTTACAGCATCGGCGAGCAAGTAGACGTGGTTTCTGAAAGCGGCGATCTCGCAGACGCGCAGATCGACTTCTCGACCTATAGCGACGACAACGCCCGCGAAAACAGCGACACGCCGTTTCACATCAAGATCGGCGACACCGTCATTGAGGCGACGGGCGGGCTTGTGAAGGTGACCGCCGCCAAGGTGATCGTGCAATCCGATAACGTGCAGCTCGGCGGCGACGGCGGCAAGAAGGTCGCGCGGATTGGCGACAACTGCATCCTCAGATGCAAAATGTCTTCCATGAGCGTCTCAATGGCGGCGCGACTATCTCCGTCATGCCATGCAATGATGTGGTCCACCGGATCGGCGTCTGGTTCTCGTCTTTCTGGGCGCACGTTCTCATTCTCCTTTTTCAGAGCCGCAAAATATTCCCTGTCATGAAAAGGCGCGCGCCCCGCGCCGGTAAATCAGTCTGGCATCAAGTCAGAAATCTGCCCATGCGAAACTAGAAGACGCGGGTTGCCCATAGACCCGCTTTCCTCGTCTACGGTGACAGCGTAGGCCGCAACACCGATATGGCGCGGTGCCATTGCGCTTGCTATTTTCTCGGCAGAGGCTTGATTAGAAGCTTGCCGCATTTCGCCCGGAACAACACCGCCACGGCTGTTTTTGAACTGCACGACAATGATTTTTTCAGCGTCTGACATGTGTCTTGCTCTCTCATTTGTTCTATAAATGTTCTCATTTTAGGAAAGAGTCAAGTTGTCGAGAGGGCGGGACTTTTTGAGATGTCACCACTGCCGAAAGCTTGTCCCAAGCTGATGGACCTCATCGCGTAAAGGATTCAAATCTTGACAAGGTAATCGCGTTGGATCACTCTTATTACACAGCACGAAGGCGGAAGAGCTTTTGTGAAGGATGCGATACAGGGAGAGAGTCATGTAATCGCTTCAAACTTCCGAGATTGTCGGCGCGTTGTCGACCACAAGAAAAAAGGCCGCTTTCGCGGCCTTTTTTATGCGTCCAACGCAACGTGGATTGCCGAATTGATTTCGTACAGTTCACCGCCGCCTACGCTGGATGTCTCCGCGAGAAGACGTTTTATGTTATAATCATAGTCGTAAATAAACTTCTGTTGTCCGTCTTTTTTTACTACGCCGAGCACACCGTACCAGACCATCAATCTGAATGCCTCATCGAGTACATCATCTTTGATGCCCGATGCTGCGAAGCGTTCCAAAACCTGCGGCTTAGTTAGCCTCTTATCCGCACCGATCAGGGAATACAAAATGTCGGCCGAGAGGCCCGAGGCGTCCCGGATTTCGTATCCAAACTCAGAGATCAGGTAGTTTGAATGCTGCCTGACGGCATCGATCAAGTCGATTTCTTCAACAATCCTGTGCCCGCGATTGATCGCATTCGCAATCGCGTATTCTATGATGGTTATGAGGAAGCGGGGGCGCATCAAGCAGTGATCGACGCAATACTCGAACGACTCGGTGCCATTGACCGTCGCAGTAAAGTACTCGGGCCAAATATCTGAAAATGCAGCGCTCGTCTTTCCCGTCGAGGCTTGCATCCTTTTATATATCACCTGCCGGAGCTTCGCTCTGTCGTTCCAGTCTATTCGTATCTGTCCAGCTTTTCCACGGTCAGGTGTCTGCTCGACAAGTAACTCATATATGTCATTTCGCAAGAATACGGTACTCGTGAAACTCCGCTCAGCGCTATCTAAGTCGCGTCTAATTTTGTCGAGACTTTCGATCATCAACCGGACCATGCGCACATCGAAGTCCTCGACTCCATTTGTGGGCCATCCCTTATCAATGTTGTCGAACAGCAGTAAAAGCTCTGTCCTGTCGTCTGAGTGCTGAATAATGAGATTCTTTATCTTTGTTATTCCGCCCCTAAAAACAATGTTTGTGAGCTTCTCAGGTGACAACGGAACGTTTTGCGCCTTGGTGGACGCGATCTCCATAATGATCGACTTGCTCAAACGATTTATTCGAGACGTGAAATCACCACTGTCGAAGATGCCAAACTCATTCAAAGCGCTATCGATATCGCTGACGACCTGAAGCGCTTTCATCTCGTACTTTGACCGAAGAACGTAGTCCTTTCTGATCGTGAAGAGCATTTCGGACAAGAAAACGAAATACCAGAACGCTGCTAACGTGTGATCAAAAACACCCAGATCAACCAGCTTCAAAAGTTCCTGCCGGAAAAGTGTGAGCTGATGAGACTCCGGCTTCAAATCAGTAACCTGCGTGTTTCGCTTCGGTCGAACTGCGTCACGCGCCATAAAAAATATAGCAGTTTTCCCAGAGCCTTTCCGCCCTGAAACTATCGTCGCCTCACCTCGCACAGTCCGGAGATACTCCGACGTTTCAACAAAATAGTCGTCTAGGTCGCGGAACTCGTTCTCGGCCGCTGACGCCCCTAAAGAAAGAGACTGAAGCTTTGTTCTCGAAGGCTTCTTAGTTCTGCCAGGCTCTTGAAGCGCGCGAAGTGCTGTCGTGCAGAAATTCCCCACTTCCTCAGTTACGTCATCTTCGCTCTTGATCGTGTGAACAAATTCTCTGTAGTCGATTGGTACGGGCGACTGAGTGCTGTTTTGTTGCAAGATTAGGGTATTCTTGCCCATCCCGTGACTTAGCCCAGCCAAGAATGCGGCTCTGAGGTTGTGTCTGGCCGCATCATCTATTGCGGTAGATAGGAGCGGAATTACAATGCCAGCAGATGAACTAACTTCGCCAATGGTGTGAGTACTCGAAAATCTGTAAGTTTCGACGGGGTCAAAACTTCGGTAAAAAACCTTCGCTTCTTTGATCGCTGAGACAATCGCGTTACGAAAGTCGGTTTTGCGGACGGTGTCGAGATAGAACAGAGGTTGTGAGGTATTGGGAGCTTTGCCATAAAGCTCGGCCAGCCGCGTAGACGGAAGATCGCTAAATACGCTCAGAAGCTGTTCAATGTTCTCGTAAGTCTTGTAACCTATCGTATCAAATAAGCCGTCGCCCTGAATTTGCTTTGCAGCGTCGGCAAACGATGCATTCAGGACCGGCGCGACAGACTTTCCCAATCCTATCGCAAATCCGATTTCATAATAAACGTTGTGATTTGCAACAGTTATATCTGCAATGAGAATGTCAGCGGACTCAATATTTTTGCGCACTTCATCAGCGATATTCGCCCCAAATATTTCCATCTGAGGCCATTGTATTATTTCTACGTCTTTGACGGCTGCCTTTGAACGATCGCATGCGCTCGATATCGTTCTCGTCAAATCAGCGGGTTGTCCTGGATATGCAAAAAATGCCCTTCGAAATGCCACTCGACCCTCCAAAAACCGCAGCCACCGAAATCACTTCAGACGTGTAGCAGGATCGACAAATAAGCATCAAGTTGAATAATTCGCCAAGAGGTTGCTTGAAAACGAATCTTCGTGAGGACGTACAGAATTCGGTCAGCCTCTCTCTTCAATCCCAGAGTCGGCGGGCGATGAAGCAAGCAATTTCGGACTTGTTCTCCTAACGGCATACCCTCAAGCTTAACTTTGTAAACGAGGCAGGCGTTGGACACTTTCGGAAAAAGCTTAATCAACGCGTGGAAAAGTACGAGGTCCAAATATGTAATAAGCCGCTGATTTCGTTAAAAATCAGCGGCCCGGTTTAGGCCGGTCTGGTCGGCGCATTTAGGACAATAAAACAACGACGGACATGTTGATAAGAGCAGGATAAATTTCTATTACTTATGCGCGAGTAGCGATCTAGAATGTGGCAGGCGCTTATGTGGAAGATTTTTAACGAAACGAATGCTGTCGAGGGCATGGCGTTGACCATACGTTTCAACGAGTCGGTAAACTCTCGAATCAGCAGGCGCGTGATCAATGAACTTGAGCTTGCCGCTCGACAGGAAGGCTTTATCGATAAACAACCCCTGCAACAGTTCCAAATTGACGTGAATACGCAGTTAGTTCGACAAACCACGTCGAACGGAATAGCGCTTCAACATACTTCTGTTAAGAGAAACCACTTCGGCGTGGTGGAGCCGACATTGATCAGGCAGGTGGTGTTTCAGCCGGAGCAATTGATACTTCAGGTTCATCATTATCGCAGTTGGGAGAAAGAACGGGAGTCAGCATTAAAGATTTTTGGCCCAGTGCTTGGCCTAATATCTTCGGCTGTCCAGATTCATTCACTCAGACTCGAGTACCTAAATAGATTTGTTTTCGATGGCGATGACAATAATGCTCTAGCAACAGACATTCTAAAGTCGTCTGAATTGGTCGCAGGCCTCAGCTTAACGTCCTCGGATTTGTGGCACTCGCATAGCGGTAGGTTCGACGACCACGATGGGATAAGCAGGCGGTTAACTCAAGTAAATGCTGATATGCAAGCTCTCAGTGCCAATCATCCATTGCAGGGCCGCCGGACCTTAGCTTTGATGCTGGCGGTTGAACGACAATTTTCGGGCTCAGGAATGGAGGCAGAGGAGGAAGACATTCTACCAAAGGTTGACGAACATTTTATCTCCTTGCATGATAGTATTCATATCTTATTTAAACAGATAATTGATTCTGATTTTGCGTCCGCTAACGGGTTACCAGCATGATCAACACTACTGTCAAAACTGGTTCAAACATTGCCGCCGTTTTTTCCGCCTCGGCATTTGCCTTGGCTGCAACCGCGCCTGCTCCGCGAGCTGACGATCACCCGGACTATGAAGTCCTGCGTGGTCATAATGATGAATATTCGACCTTCGCGTTTGTTGCCGGCCTCGAAGCGGAGAATGCCACGGACCCCTATTTCGTTTTGCGTCCAGAACACTCCGAGCGCGCGCAAATTCCATGGAAGATGAACCCAAACATTTCCATTCCCACACTTTCCCAGTACGGAATAATTGATGCCAACGTAAAGGTTACTCCGCGCTTCAACGTTGTGAGCAGCATTAAAGATCAAGTGAATATCGGCTGGCGTCCGCACGTGACCAGAGCGAAGGAGTTTTTTGACGCCTTACCCTCTGATCAGAAAACGGAGTTGGTTGAAGAAATTATCGCGTTGGTCTTTTTTACTGGAAAGATAAAGCCCGTAGTCGAGCGCGTCGATGATATTATAACCATCGATATTAGCGACAAAGGTCGATCCCTTGGCGTCATGGTAGAGGATTCTGTTTGTGCAATATCCTCTTTTACTCGAACGAAAGAACTTAAAGGGACTTTTTTTGTAAGCGAGAAGGCTGGACTTGACGACTTTAAAGATGTGCTCCGCCACGAGCTTCTCTTGTTCGCGGCATGAAGCAGGCGCGTAATGGGAAGCACGCAGGCGCAGATCGTGATAAAAGAGGGCGAACTAATTGGCCGCCGAATCTTTGACAAAAAACTGACGAGTGTCTCCTCGCTCGATCAAGTACCCACGAACGTTTTTTTAGACACTCGATATGAAGATGACTTATCTGTCGACCGATTAGGAAACGGAAGCGCAACCAAAAGCGTTGTCTCCAAAGTCACGGAGTTGGCTGATCATGCAGCCACTCAGCAATCGACAATTTTTCTAGGCTGGATAGCCGCGCATAAAAAACACCTCAAACATGTTGTTATTAAGCCGGACCCGCTCACTACGAAGCTGGATGGAATTGAAAATCCTCATCACGCTTTAATCGATAGAAGCAGTTCACGCGAAAAAGCTTTGGCTTTTCATTTCAGCCGTTCGCTACTTTTTTGCTTCAAAGAGAATGGAGAAATAGTCCCGCCTCAAAGGCGATCGAAAGCGACCGCGACGGATGAAAGCGCGCCGCCCTCCCAACCTTAATCGCAATTCTGTGGCCGTGGAATTGGTGGTCGTTTCCACGAGGCTGCCTTTTTGTTCCGGCTGTTTTTTACGTTCCGCAGAGTTTCGACTTGCCGATTTGCTAACAAGCTGTTGTCTTTCAGTCGCCAGTAAACATGCGCGCTCCCATTTCAACAATATAGGAGCGGCAGGTGTTGGACACTTTTGGAAAAAGCGTAATGATCCGGTGGAAAATCGCAGTGTCCAAAAACCCAACAAGCCGCTGATTTCGTTCAAAATCAGCGGCCCGGCTTGGGGTACCATTTCCAAAACCGCATTGATTTTCTTCGTTTTATTCCGGTCTTTCAGAAAGACCGGTCGATTGCTTCGCGGCCATCAAGACACTCACGAAACTTTGCTCATTCGCCGCTCGAATATTACCGGGCTTTCATTTGCCAGATGCAAAGGACTGGATTAGACGAATCCGGGAATACACCGTTGAACCGGCGACTTAATTTCGCCATCACGCCCGCCTTTTTGAAAGCCCGTTCGGGATATCTGCTTCTTCGTGAAGTTTGGGGAAAACATTATGGCCACTGCAACAACCGCCGACAACAGCCGCACGCTCGCCGCTCTTGGCGTAACGGCGGGAATGATCTTTACTGTCGGCTCCGCCCTCGGTTTCCAGCATATTGGCGGTTATACGCCCTGCGCATTGTGCCTTTTGCAGCGCGATCCCTATTACTACGCCATTCCGTTGGGTATTCTGGCCATAGCGACCAGCATCTTCAAGCTGCCGGTTCAGATCACGCGGCTGCTTCTCGCCCTCATTGGCGTGGCGATGCTGATCGGCGCCGGGCTTGGTGTTTATCACGCTGGTGTGGAATGGGGTTTCTGGGCAGGGCCTATCACCTGCGCCACGGGTGCGCCATCCATCACCACCAATGCCGGTGACCTGCTTGGCAATCTGAATGCCATCAAGGCACCCTCCTGCAACGACGCTGCACTTCGGGTGCTCGGCCTTTCGTTTGCCGGCTGGAATGTCATTGCAAGCGTTGCGCTTGCGGCCGTTGCCTTTTTTGGCGCGAGCCGGAAAAGCCGTTAAACGGAAAAGCCGCGTTGCAGTCCTCAAAGGATCAGGGCTGCAGCTCGGTATCCCAGTAAAGATAGTCCATCCAGCTTTCGTGCAGGTAGTTGGGCGGGAACAGCCGCCCGTTATTGTGCAAGTCCTGAACCGTCGGCTGGAAGGGCTTCTGCGCCGGGAACATGCCCGCCTGCTTGGGAAGCTTGCTGCCTTTTCTAAGATTGCAGGGAGAGCAGGCCGCCACGACATTGTGCCACGTGGTTTCGCCGCCATGGGCGCGGGGAATCACGTGATCGAAGGTCAGGTCGTCCCGCGTGCCACAATATTGGCATTCGAACTTGTCCCGAAGGAACACGTTGAAGCGTGTGAAGGCGGGGTTGCGGGTGGGCTGGACATAGGTCTTGAGGCTGACGACGCTCGGCAACCGCATGGAAAAGCTGGGTGACGACACCGCGTGATCATATTCTGCAATGATGTTCACACGGTCTAGAAAGACGGCCTTGATCGCGTCCTGCCAGGACCATAACGACAAGGGATAATAACTCAGTGGCCTGTAGTCTGCGTTCAGAACGAGCGCCGGCAGGGCCTGTGGTGAAACTGCAATCGTCAAGGGCTTCTCCTGATCGATTCGGCATCTGCACTTGTATATTAGGTCCGTTGTTACAGGATTGTGAAGCCCATAAATGCAGCGGAGAAGAGCTTAATTTTTCAGCTCTAAAAACGTCTTTTTTGCGATCCGGACAATCGGGCGGCGAGATAGTCGTCTGGCCACTATCTGGTGATGCCCCCAGCGGTACCGAAGCGATTCGCCTGCCGACGAACGCTATATTCGTTCTCACCCTCAATGCGAGATCAGTGATATAGTCAACGCGACGAACGATTGGGAAAGCAGAATGCGTATCTATCGTTCTGTCGAGGGAAGGAAACGGCCATGATCTCGCGCAGGCACCAAACGGCAGCGTTATGGAAGGGCCTGGCGGCTGGCGCCTTTGCCGTGCTCATGGTCCTGCCCGCTTCCGCTTCTGCCCAGCAATATCAGAATTTCGAAGTCACGCCGGATGGCCGTGGCGGTGCGCAGGGAACGATCGGCGGGCGCAATTTCGAGGTCTACCGCAATTACGACCGGCCGCCGGCAAGTCGCAGCAACTCAACCGATACGCGGCGTGAGTACCGAAACGCTGTGCCACAGCAGACATGTATCATAGATGCCGAGGGCCGCACCCGCTGCAAGTAAGCGCAATCGCAGCGGTTTCCCCGCTGTTCTATCTCGCTTTAATAAAATTGGATTTCGCTAAAAAGCAATCTATCGACTTAAACGGCCCGCAACGAAGGGTCGCTATGTTGCCATGCACAAGAGACAACAACCGGGCAGAGGCAGAGACATGGCGAAGAGACAAATCCGTCTGGCAAAGACTTTGGCAGTTGCCGTCAGCGTGGCGGCAAGCATCGCGACAATGGCATCGGCCGCCCCGCTTGCCGGCCTGGCGCAGAACCCGACCGCATCGCGCCCCGGCCTGTTCATGACGACAAGCCGCCCGACAATTGCACCCATCGCCTTCGCAAAATTTTGCGACGACGCCGCCGACCAATGTGTCCGGATTGGCGATCGCGACACGGTCGAACTGACCAAGCAGAAGCGCACGGAACTCCAGCGCATCAACGCCGAGATCAACACATCGATAATCTATACAAGCGAAGCGGACGGACAGGACGAATGGAATCTGAACCCCGCAAGCGGTGACTGTGACGACTACGCGGTGACCAAGCGGCAACGCCTTCTGCGCGCCGGCTGGCCCTCGGGCGCCCTGCGCATTGCCACCGCCCGCACCTCCACCGGCATAGGCCACGCCGTTCTGGTCGTCAGCACCAGCCAGGGCGATCTGGTGCTGGACAACCGCACCAACGTCGTCAAACCTTGGAAAGCGGTTGACCTGAAATGGATCAAGATCCAGTCACACGAAAACCCGCGTGTCTGGCTGAAACTCTAGGTCTATCTCGCACAGGATAGTCATCTTCGAACAGGAAGGGGGCGCTCCGTTCCTCTTCAATTGGCGCGGCGCGCCTTGCGAAAATCGACAACGGCTTTCGCAATTCCCTGCCCCGGATAGCTTTGTCCGACAGGGCTTTGGCGGATGCCGCAGCCGTTGCATGGACCCAGGTTTTACGGGCTCTGTGGCGTTGGCTTTCAACACTCTTGACCTCGTGCAAGAGAGACAGTATCGGCATCTATGCCTAAAGTGCTCAACTGGATTCGCGGTCGTAAACAGCCAGCCCCCCGCGACGACCGGAGGCGGCGCAGAATAGACCTCGGCGACAAATCTCCGTCTTTTCCGATCTATGCCATTGGCGACGTCCATGGCAGCCTCGATCTGCTTTTGCAGGCGGAACAGAAAATCCTTGCCGATCTCGCAAGCAATCCATCCCCCGCTCTGGTTATTCTTCTGGGCGACTATGTCGATCGTGGCCGGGATTCCTGCGGTGTTCTCCAGCATCTGCTGCAACCACCGCCGGCGCCCCTGCGCCGCATCTCGCTTTGCGGCAATCACGAACAACTCTTCAGCGATTTCCTCGAAAATCCGCAAGACAACATGCACTGGCTGGATTTCGGCGGCCGCCAGACGCTTCTGTCCTACGGGGTCGATATCAGCTACTTCATCAACAACGGTCGTCTGCGGCTCCAGCCGTTCAGGGATGCGCTGATTGGCGCGATCCCGCAGGCCCATCGGCAACTTCTAGTCAGCCTGCCTGTCTGCGTCCGCATGGGACCCTATTTTTTCGTTCATGCCGGCCTCAAACCCGGAGTGCCGCTTGAGGCGCAGACCGATGAGGACATGTTGTGGATCAGGGAACCCTTCCTGTCGGAAGGGGCGGGACTGGACCTTCTCATCATTCACGGCCATACGCCGGCGCCGGAACCACAGACAGGTCCGCAACGGATCGGCATCGACACCGGCGCGTTTACGACGGGCAGGCTTACCATTCTAAAGCTCACGGATGCGGGGCCACGACTTATTGCCTGATGGCTTGCCATCGTTGGATCAGGTTGCACCAGCCAGACGCATCACAATCGCGATTTATTTGCCCTTCAGAATATTGCCGAGCACCGTCATTTGCCGGCGGTTCCATTCGACAGCGTCAAGGAACGCATTGTTTCCCAATTCCTGCCGCTGCTCCCGATTGGAAGAGAGCCTGATAATGGCATTGGCAAAGGCCTGATGATCTCTATCTTCAACGACAATCACGCCACCACGATATCGTTCCGAAAGCCCCCGCACACCCGTATGGGTACTGATCGTTGGGACACCCGCAGCCAGAGCATCAAGCAGTTTTATATTGATGCCCGTGCCAAGCGTGATGGGATTGATGGAAAGTGGCGCGCGTGCGAACGCATCCTTCAAGTTCTCCACCCGGCCAAGCTTGAGAACCCCCTCCATGTCCTCGACCTTGCCACATATGCTACCTGCCAGCACCAGGCGGATGTCCGGACGGGCCGCGCTCACCAAAGGCAGGACATTGTGAAGGAAACTATTGAGAGAAATGACGTTCGCGTCGTTGCCTGAACCGAGAAACAGAAAATCAGCGGAAGTGAAGTCTTCCACTCTCTGGCCGAGATCCAGAATATGGCTCACCGTTTCAACCACCGGCGGCTCTCCTGCCAGCCGCTGCTTGAACGAACGTTCCTCTTCTTCCTGTATGGCGACAACGACATCGGCGCGGCGGAATGCCTTGCATTCCACGTCCGGCGGAACCGAGAACCAGTACCCAAATCTGTTGGCCGTGTTCACGAACGCCTTATGACGATCGGCGAAGGAATCGTGCGTGTCGAGAATGCGAAGCACATCATCCGGCAGCCCAAGAAAAGCTCTCGAATGAAAGGCATATTCGACGATAACGGCGTTAATCCCGAGTCGACGCTGAATATCCAGGACCTGCCTGCCTATTTCCGGATAATAGAACTCGTCGAGGTAATTGTAGAAACCGCTGTCGCGGCCAAGGAGCCGTTGAATTTTCCGACGGGTTCGAAATGCGGTCAACCCAATCTCGAACCTGAAGTCGTCGATGAGCCGTGCTGCAAACCCGCATGTTTCCCTGGACACGACGTGCATATGCCCGGACCCAAACTCTATCTCATGGGCCGCGGGATCGAAATCAGCTATCATCGGAGTATCGACATAGACGAAATGCACTTCATGTCCGAGGCTACGCACGGCGCGTGTCAGCTGGAGAATCCTGTTCCGCGCACCCTCGTTGGCGGGAACGGCAGGGAATACGGAAACAAAAGCGACTTTCATGAAAATGACTCAAGGCTGCTTGGCGAAGGTCTCGAACACCTGAAAATTCCTTTTGGAAAGGTCCAGAATTTCAGGCAGCTTTTTCCCGACTTTTTCGCGAATCTCATCGGCCTGATCCACGAAATTGATCAAGGCATTCTTGATGCCATCATCCGTATGGAACTTGGCGGGCGAAAGCAGCTCAGCCGCGGAGAGACCGAAATGCTGGTACAACCCTTCGAACTTGCCTTGATACGCAATGCATATCACAGGAACGCCCTTGCCCAGCGCAGCGATCGCAAGATGCATGCGTCCGCTGACGAGGCCATCGAGTTTACCGGCAACGCCTTTTAAAACCGGGGCTGGCCATCTGCCATCCAGATATCGAACCCTGTCTGTCTGTGAAGATGGAGCAAGCTCGGTAATGGCCTTGAGGCAGGCTTGATCGCCAACGTCTTTCCGGTAGTCATGCGGAATGACCAGCCAGCAGACCGGTCTTGCATCGGCAACGAACTCCAGTGCTTCGGCCCCGCGCCTGATGATCGCCGCGATCTGCGCGTTATCCGCATTCTTGAACAGCATGGGATGCAGATTGAAGCCCATGACCCTGTATCCCTCGGCGCGCTTTCGCGCGATCCACGAGATCGTATCTTCATCGGGTTCCGATGGGACAAGACTAAATGCAGAATCGGAAACCAGTGCCGCCTTGGCCGTGGCAAAGGCGTTCAGACGCTCGAGGGAAACAACGTCACGCACATTGAGCGACACCCCCGGATGAAGGGAGCTGTAGAACTTCGCCAAAGCGGGGTGCGGCGTTTCATTAAAACTGAAACCGAGGATAACGTTTTTGATCCCGGCGGCGGCAGCCAGATCAGCGCTTGCCAGAAGTTTTGCGCTGACCAGCGGATGATAATAGCCATCCATCACGTCGGCACCGACAACGACGATGCAATCGTACTTCCGCACCGCGAATTGCTGGGCAAGGGCCTGGATGAAGTCAGGCTTTCCAAAGATATCGACGGTAACAAAGCCTCTCTGCAAAGCAGAGTCGCCAAAATTCGTTCCGTCGACGAGGATGTCTATCTCGACATTGGGATTGCTCGCACGGGCATTCTGCACGGTCGCCGTGATCATCGCGTCATCGCCGGCGGAACCGAACAGGGTGATGGGATCACCAGCCACGATCAAAAGCCGGTTCAGCCGATCTCCGACATTGATAGGCTTGATACTGTGCTTCAGCTCTTGCAGATCATTGAAGAGTTGCTGGACCGCATTATCCAGATTGCGCCGCTCGTTATATTGCACCAGCTTCCGACGCAGTGGTGCAGGGAGTATTTTTTTCACGAGCTTGCGCATTTTCTTTCCTTTCGAGAACCGATTTTGCTCATGATGAGGGCGATGGCGGACCGGGCCTCGCTTCTCGCGGTCAGAGCCAAAAGCAACAGATATGCGACGCCAAACATACCACCGAGCAGGATGCCGGATACGAGGTCGCCCGCACCCAGCATTTTAACTTCAGGTCGCATCCACTGAACGAACAGGAAGCAGAGACCGCTGGAACCGAAGCTTGGCAAAAGCAGGAGGAAAATTCTCCACAGCTTGATGCCGAGTTCCCGGGCGACAAAATAAAATGTGAAAGGCGTCGAAGTGAGCTGCCCGAAGACAAACACGATGACGATTTCCCGGATGTTTTCCGTCGGGACAAGCAATATCAACAGGATGGTAGAGATTGCCTTGACCGTCCCGGCAATCAGCACCTTGTCTGGCCTGCCGCGTGCGGACAGAAACGGGCCGTTTTGAAACTGGACGCATTGCAATGCACCCAGCAGCAGCAGCGGCCGCGCAACCGCGTCGGCACCCTGCCATTGCGCGCCGAACAGGACGTTGCAGATCTCTGGCGCCAACGCAGCCGAGAGCACGAAGATCGGTGTCGAAAAGATCGAAGATATGGTGATGGATTGCTTGTACAGTTCCGCCATGCGCTCCCGCTCGTGCGATATGCGGGACAGCACCGTCAACGAAACATCATATAGCGCCGCCTGAAGCAGCTGCATGAGAAGCTGATAGAGCCTGCTGCCGACGGTGTAGAGTCCAAAGAGAGCAACCCCGTAACGCCCCAGGATCATGACGTCGATCAGCCGCGTGGCTCCGAAATCCACGATGCGCAGACCGAGAGCCGACGAGCCGAAGCGAAGCAATTCGAAAAAAGTGTCGGGCTTGAGCGTGGTGCCCGGAAGCCAGTGCGGTTTGCGCCAGAGCCAGATCAGCGTAACAATGGTTGCAACATAAGTCTGAACGACGAGGCTCCAGACGCCCAGGCCCATAATGGCGAAAGCAATCGCAACGCCACCGCCGATAATATTCGAAATGAAGGTTCTTATTGCCAGCGGCCTGAACGCGAGCGCACGCCGATAATTGACTTCCTGAAAAAGCGAGGCGGTATTCAGCGGCAGCAATATGCAGATTGCCACGATGATCGGTGCCAGCCCTTCCACCTCGAACCAGCTTTCCAGTCTGGGCGACAGCAGACAAACAACGATGACAAACACCGTTGCCAGCGCAACGGACACATAAAATGGCAGATTGACGTCGCTTGGCTCCAGATTTCGTTTCTGCACGATCGCATCTGCGAAACCGAACTCCGACAGCATCTGGATGAGCATCAGAACCAGGCCCGCCGTGGCGACCATGCCGTAGTCGGTGGGGCTGAGGAACCGGGCAAGAACGATGAAAAGAATGGAGGTAAAAAGCTTTCCACCCCAGTTCTGGACGATGGACCAGAAAACGCCTGTTATCGCGGCGCTGCCTATCGAACTTTGCTCCGCCATCAACCTGCCGCCTGCAAAGCCGGTCGTGACAGCCCGACCACCGCAGCGGCCAGAAAACGATCGAAGTCCAGCTTGGGGAAACGGACTTTGCCGATATTGCTTTCTACCATGTGCTCTTTCCTTGGAAGAAACGCTTGCAACGGACCCGGTCCGTTGCCGGTCTAAGATGCGCGTAAGGTTCGGCTTTCCCTGCTTTTCGCCAGCACGTCCTCGTAGAGCTTCACATAGTTCTCACCCACCCGGCGCGAGGTGGATTCCTCGACGATATTTCCGAAATCGGCCTCCGTCGGCAATTGCTCGCGCGAAAGCGTCAACACCCGGCGAATGCGTGCGGCAAGATCCGTGGCGTTGCCCGGTTCGAACAGCCAGTCGTGGTTGGTCTCGCCGATCAGTTCCGGAATGCCGCCCGAGGCAGCGCCGATGACCGGAACCCCCATCGCGTAAGCCTCGTAGATGGTGCGCGGCGAAGGTTCAGCCCAGAAGGAGGGAACGATGAGCACATCGATCTCTTCGAAGAATTCCTTCGGCTTTGCCCAGCCGACGAACTCGATCGGCAGGTCGCCGGCCTGGGCCTTGAAGCGTTCGATGGAATCGTCCATCGCGTGGCCGGCAACAAGACAGCGCCAGTTACCGTGGCCGATTTCCCTGAAGGCATCGACCATGTTGCCGACACCCTTTTCCGTGTTGATGCGGCCGATATAGCCGAAGGTCATCGGCTTGCCGGTTCGGTCGATCTGCCTGCGTGCGACCGGGTCGCCCTCCGGAACCGTGCAGGAATAAAAGATCACACGGCGCATGCTTTCCGGCAGGTGATGGAAAAGCCCGTGATCGACATGGGTTTTAAGGATTTCCGTGCCAACGCTTGCCACCGCGCCGATGTAGCGCTGCGTGAATTTCTTGGTGAAATTCACCACCTGACAGCCAAGATGGATGTGTTCGCAGGGCTTGCCGCCCTTGAACATGGCGGCGTTACCGCACAGAAGATCATATTCGCAGATCGTGTGGACGATCGGAATGTTGCGTTTATGCGCCGCCCGCCACACCAGCGTCGTCACATCCAGCAGCGAGTGCGTATTGAGAACATCCGGCTTGAAATCGTCAAGAACGGCTTCGAACTGCTTCTCGACGTTGAAATTCCATTGCTGCTTGATCTTCTGCATGCGCCTTTGCTGCGGCGTATATTGTGGCCAGTCCTCCAGCCAGAAATCGTTATTGTGGAACATGCGGTAGACGCTGACGCCATTGCGCACCGTTTTGGGTTCGGCCTGCCGCTCTATGCAGGCGGCACCGACCTCATGTCCCATGGAGACGAGTTCCTCGGCAAGATGTTCGACCGAGCGTTCGCACCCGCCAACGATATGCGGCGGATAAAGGCTGCTGAGATGGAGAATTCGCATACGGATACGCTCTATTTCCTTATCGAAAATTTATGACTTCCGCTTGGCCTCGCCCATGTTGCCGGATACTCCGGGACCAATGAGACATGTGCAAAAAACACAAAAGGCAGAGCAGATTTAACGCTTGAAAATATGAATAACCAAAAATCCACTTTCAAAAAGCACGGGAACTGACGGCATTTCAAGTGCTTTTTTTTCGCGGCGCGACAAAAGTCATGCCGTGTTGCGAAAAGAACCTGTCCCGTGTTAGCTTCATTCTCATATGAAAAAACGTACGGGCGGAAGCGGTGAATTCTGTTTCGTCCGCAGATAATATCATTAATTTATATATTTATTTCATTTCAGAAACATGGATTTGATGGCGAATGAAGATGCCAAAAACTTCCAGGACAATCTGACATCTTGAGAGGCGCCGCCGATATGATCGCGGCTGCTTTTTATAATCTCGCCGGAATGACCAGGAGACGCAGATGAACGGAAAACAGCCGATCACCATGGGCCACCTGACACGGCGCGGCCTGCTTTCAGCTGCACCTTTCGCACTGGTTGCCGCCACGGGTGTGCGCCCCGCTTTCGCGCAGACTCAATCCGTTTTTTCGGCCAGCACGGAAGCCTTTTTGGACAGTGTGGGCGTGTGTGGCCATTTCGCCCGCACAAACGGCATTTATCCGGAAAGCTTCGAGCGCATCCTGCCTGAACTGGAAGCGCTTGGTGTGGGCCACGTGCGTGACGAGGGACTGATTACCGCAAGGGACAGCCGCAACAGCCCGGCTTTCCAGCGCCTGCGCAGGATTGTGGCGGCCAACGTTCGCCTCACGATCATCTGTTACGACAATCTCAACCCCTACGTCTCAACGCCACTGAACAGGATTGCCGATTTCTACGACTGGTGCGACGGCGGCATCGAAGTTTTCGAAGGCAGCAATGAACCGACGCTGACGAAAGACCCGGCCAATGCGCCGCGCATTTCGGCAGAGCATCAGGCTGCACTTTTTGCAACGATCCGCTCAACTCCGGCCGTGAGCAACGTACCGCTTGTCGCGCCAAGCTATATCCAGGCGAATAGGGAGCTGGCGCTAAACCTGCAGAACGTATGCGACTTCGGCAATATTCACCCCTACGCCGGAATGGAACATCCCGAAACGACTGGGCCGGGGGCGCTCTCCAAATCTGTCGCGGCCTCGGCGCATATAGCAGCCGGCCGGCCGGTGCTCGCCACTGAGATCGGGTACCACACCTCACTGCAACCGAAGACCTTCCATTTTCCCGTCACCGAAGGCATCAAGGCGCGCTACATGCCGCGCACGCTCCTGTGGTCCTTCATCAGCGGCATCCGCCGGGCTTACATCTATGAAATGGTCTCCAGCTTTGCCGAAGACGAGACAAATCCGGAATCGTCCTTTGGCCTGCTGCGCCACGATCTGAGCCGGACCCCTGCTTACGGGGCCGTTCGTGCCCTTCTTGCCCTTTGCAAGGCGAGTCGGCAAACAGAGCCAGCGGAACGCAGCCTCGCTTTCCTCAACGATGATTCCGAAAGGTTTTCCCTGCGCCTGACAAGACCAGACGGCGCGCTGCTCGCCCCGGTGTGGCTTGGCATACGCGGCTGGCAATGGCCGGCGCGGATCGAAAATCCGCCAGCCGAACGTGCAATGGCCTTTTCGGTAACCGGCCCGCATAGCCAAGTCATCGCGCACCGGTTCGGCGATGACGGTTCCGTAAGCCAGCGGGTGATCGCAAAGGAAGGTGGGCAATACCGGCTTTCCGTCAGCGACCAGCTTACGGTGCTGGAGGTTTTCTGAACGGCGTGCGGGCGAAAATTTCCGGCCGACAAATTTTATATATCGTGTCAGCCTATTGCATGATAGCCTTCTGAAATAGACCACTTTTGCTCGCTGGTGCGAGCGCAAAATATTACTGTATAAATTTTTTCTTTTTATAGATGATGACGATGCAAAAAAATGAAAAAGCGCCTGTTTCCGGGGCGCAGCGTCTCGATATTCTTCAAATGATGCGTGCCCTGGCGGCAATCATGATTGTTGCGCTGCACGCGCAGGTGAACTGGGAGTTCTCGCTCGTCAACCTCCATCTCCTGAGGCTGGGTGCGGGCGTCGATCTGTTTTTCGTCATTTCCGGCTTTGTCATCGTTTATGCCTCCCGGCCGTATTTCGCAGCAGAGGGAGGGCGCTCGGCCTTTCTTGTGCGCCGGCTTCTTCGCATCCTTCCTCTTTACTGGTTCGTGTTGACCATGCGGCTCGCCATGGCCGCGGTCGCCGTTCTTCTCAGCGCCAAGGCCTTCCCGTCCTTGCAGGCCGTCCTAACCTCCTACCTCTTCATTCCCTATGACAGCATGGGTTATGGTGACGCCTATCCGTTTCCAATCATCGATCTGGGCTGGACGCTGAATTACGAGATGTTTTTTTATGTCGTATTCGCGGTTTTTATCTTCCTGCCGCTGGAACGCGCCGTGCTTACAACAACGGCTGTGCTGCTCGCCGCAGTGCTCATCGGCTCCAACTTCAGTCTCGCATTGCCGTTTAGTTTCTGGTTTCAGCCCATCATTCTGGAGTTCGTGGCGGGAATGTTGCTCGCCGTGCTTTTCCTGCGCGGCGTGCGCCTACCGCCCTTGCTGGGGATTGCGGTGGCCCTTTGCGGCGTGGCGATTTGGACGCTTATCGATCTGAAAAGGTTCGAATTCCAATGCAATCCGGGCTGTTATTCCTATACCCGGCTGCTCGTTTTTGGCGGTGGCGCGATTTTCCTGATGGCCGCGGCAACCCTGACCAGGGGCATCTCCCTGCCCCGTTTTGCGCAGCCGCTGGCGAAACTGGGCGATTCCTCCTACGCGCTTTACCTGCTGCACCCATTCATCTTTCGGGCATTCCTGGTTGCTTCCGGCGGCATCACCTGGCCGCAGGAGTGGAAAAATGTCGTCTATCTCATCGTCGTCGCCAGCACCATCGCCATCGCCCACGCATTTCACGTCCTTGTCGAAACGCCCGCAAATATCTGGCTTCGTGACAGGCTGATAACACCCCGGCGAAAAGTCGCCGTGTCCTGACGCCCAGAGAAAAGTCCTCGTTTCTGCTGTTAAGTATACCCCGAAGTTCCGTTCACAAGTTTATTTTAGCACTTGATCGTTAGCTAGGGCTGTGCGATTTAAAAAGAAAATTTTAGATGTTGGATAACCATATTCAGCATTTCTGCTTACTTAAAATCGTATTTTTTAAAAATTTGGAGAGTTGTGATGTCCCGCCTTCGTATTGGCTCGACGCTCACTGGTGCGGTATTGATCACCAGCCTCGGTCTTTTTTCCGCAGTCGCCAACGCCCAGAACGTGGAACCAGCGCCGCCAGCTGCCGGGCAGCAGACGCCGCCGGTACAGACTGCGACAACTGGCACACCCGTGAAGGCCGCCGACGAAACCAACGCCGCATTTCTGGCTCGCGTTAACAGCTCCAATCCGGACACGGTTTCCCTTGCTGCCGCGGAACTGTTCAAGCAGTCTCCGACGCAGGCAACGGTCAAGGATCTGGCCGGCATCGCTTCCAGCACCGATGCGGCAAACGCCGACATGACGGGAAAGGTGACGAACGGCTTTCCGATCATTGCCGTTTCCACCAGCGCGGCGCAGTTCTCCGAACAGCTTTCTGGCCTGATCCTGAGCGACTCCAGCCAGTTGCCCACCATCGTCGCACTGGCCCAGAAGGTCGGCAACAAGGACTTCTCCGAAGTTGTCGGCGAAGGTCTGGCGCTCGCCTATTCTACGGCGATGCAGAGGGGCAACACGATACTTGCCGCCGCAATCCAGTTGCAGACCAAGGGTGCCGGCGTGCCCTCCGATCTTCTGATCGCCTTTAGCGAAAATGTTCAGGGAACGGCGGCCGGTCCGGCAGCGCCTGCGGCAGCTGCAGCTGCTGCCTCACCGATCGGTGGCGCCGGCTCTTCACC
>Ga0157370_10001469_pt1 | contig 29132 bp, 39 predicted proteins | sample C35metaG_FD_113463 | JGI IMG/M metagenome (GOLD analysis project Ga0157370, IMG submission 113463) | Corn rhizosphere microbial communities from Kellogg Biological Station, Michigan, USA - C3-5 metaG | ecosystem: Host-associated > Plants > Roots > Rhizosphere > Soil | place: USA: Michigan...
GTTAGTTTTCGAGGGAAATCTTGCGGGATGGCGGAGAGAGGGGGATTCGAACCCCCGATAGAAGTTTTAGCCCCTATAACGGTTTAGCAAACCGCCGCCTTCAGCCACTCGGCCATCTCTCCGCATTTTGTGCAACTATAAGAATCTATGAATGATACTCCGATTTTCGAGCCAGTTTCAGTTGATTATCGAAGGCTGATTTTGCCGGACTTGATTCACTTTTGACTTACTTGAGGCATACTCAGCTTCAAGTTCTCGCTGACGCTGCTCAATTTTTTCCGATGCTTCAATCAAATCGGCTTCGTCAACGATATTGTAGCGTCTGAATACCGATGGTGTCTTCCATCCACCGATTTTCATTATGACATTCTCGGCAATTCCCAACCGCCGCATGTTCCGGGCACCCGTGCGGCGAAGGTCATGAAATTTAAGTTCGGGAACGCCAGCAGCGGTACAAGCATTCTTCCATGCCGTGCGGAACTGCCCGGCTGGTCTCCCATCTGACCGGGTGAACACTAGGTCGGCGGGGCTCTTACCCATGCAACAAGCGTTTACAAGCTGGTAGATTCGCTCAGTCATCTTTACGACCCGGCCTGACCTGTTCTTGGTTTGCTTCGGGGCAAGTAGGATGGTGCGGTTCCTGAGGTCTACTTGCGAGACCTTGAGTTTGACCGCCGCCTCGCTTGACCTCCAAGCATAGGACGCGGCGACCTCAAACAGACCCCGAAGCCACAGGCCAATCTTGCCGCATTCTTCCGCCAGCTTGAAGTAGACCTCATCTTTCAGGAACCCCTCACGAATGTTGTCGGCTTCAGAGACCATCGGAAAGGAAGGAATCATGACCACCTTGGGCGGTGTGCATTTGCGGCCAAGGTTGTACGCGGCTCTCAGCACCGATAGCTCCCGATTAATGGTGCTGTCGAGCGGGTAGCGAACAATACCACGTCCGGTTTTCATGTCTTTGTTGCCCGAGTAGAGAACCGGCTCGGTCTTACGTTTTTCCCGGTACCTGCGAAGCATGTCGGTGGTTAACGCGGTTGCTCTCACGTGGGCGAACACAGGCTTCAGATGGTGATTCCAACGTGCTTCCGAATCCGCGACTGACCGCTGTTTATTTTCACGACCGGCAGCAAGAAAATCTTCGACCAGTTCTCGAATCGTAGTTTTTCCTTTTTGGGGGAGAGTGCCGTTGCCACATGCGGCTAAGCGTTCCTTCAGTATTTCGCCAGCTTTGGTTTTGTTCGTTGTCTTGGTCGATTCACGTTGCTGCTTTCCGCCGTGATAATAAGCGATGTACCAGTTTGGCGAACCGGGTAGCTGGAAAAGTCCTCCTGTGCCCTGTGCTCGTCTCTTCATTTGTTTCCTTTCTTTGCCCATCTTGCGGCTGCTGCTTTCTTTGCAACGTCCCGCCGCTGTTTAGCTGTCATGGCGGTGAGGCGTGCCTTGCCAGCTTTACGAGCAGATTCTTCTCGCTCGACAGCCGTCAGGCTCTTGCCACGAGCCGCGCCGCCTAGTTTCCCAAGGGCGACAGCAGCAGAGTTCTTCATTTTCATGACGAGTATGCTAACGTAGCGGTACGCTCGTTGTCAGCGACATCAATACAAGCGTTTCTCACGCTGCATATACGCGTCTAAATCGTCTCGGTCGTAGAGCCATGGGGCGCGTAGACCCGCACCGGGGATATAAGGGATTTTCCCCGCATACGTGAGCGTGCGGAGTTTCTTCACGCTTATCCCCGTGTAGGTGGCGGCAGCCTTAATCTTCAAATAGCGGCCTTCCATCCATCACAACAACCTTTCTTCTCTCCTATGTTTTCGCGGGCGCTCTCATGGCGACTCGCTACCTTCACGGAATCTTGCGGACCGCTGCGGGCAAAGGCATGCGGCCACTAATTCTTGATTCACATATTTACATTCACTGAAGCACTGAAAGAATCTCTTCTTCGGTATAGCCCATCTCAGCAAGAATGCCGAACACGATGTCAACCTCAGGAACTTCCCAACCCGAGAGGTCGATGGGCACACCATCTTCACGGGCTTCATAGAGCACATCGGTGCGGCCCAGCATTTCTGCTTCAACCCTGCGTACATGGGCGTGATTAAGGGCGTCCGTCTCGTTCTCACTCGACCAACGGTTGGTGATGCTTGGCGAACCATCCTGATTCCACGTATTCTTTTCAATTTCGACTACTTCATACTTGTTTGCCATTGTGTCTCTCCATTCGGTTGTCAGGCTGGTGAACTCCAGTCGGGTCTACTCGTTCTGAGCTTTCAACTCTTCTTGATACTGCTCCTCGGGGTGGTGCCAGCAACTCCGCTGGCTGTTGCACCGGCCCCGGTACTGTTGATTACAGCGCCTTCAACGCTGCGATGATTGCGTCAACGCTGTTGGTCTTCTCGACCGTGGCGTAGACTTCGAATCCGCCGTCGTTGTCAATTTCGACAATGATGTTGGACTTCGGGGTGTAGTAGTGCTTCACCGTCACGAATGCATCCGTGGGATACCGGCGTGGACTCGCAGTAGCACCGCGCTTCCATCTCCTTCAGAGCGGTGTTCAGTTTGTCGAGTCCCGTTTCAACTGCTGCCGATGTTGTCATGTCGTTGCCCCTCCTTTAGGGCGATTGCCAGCATCTCCGCTGGCCGGTGAAGCCGATAAGTGGTACCGGCGAGTGATGGATTTCCCATTTCATTTAGTCTTTCTTGCTGCAAACAAAAAGAGCCCTTCGGGCTCGTTGGGTTCACCATCACAGTGAACTCGAATCCGAAGGGCTCTGACCTTTGTCGCCCCCGCAGGGGCTGTTAATCGGCGGTTGTCTCTCCGCGTACATCCTGAGTATATGGGTGAACCGATTCAAAAAGTCACAAAATAAAAATTTCCGTGAAAACAAGTTGAATGCATGTAGGTTCCCGAATACCAAAACACCGCATGAACAGGGAAGATTGTGTTGTTCTTGGTCACCATCGTAATGGTCGATAGTGCTGTCCATCACTTATCCCAATCTATTGCGGTGCTACGTTGGAATTGCCCACCAAGCACGGCCCAATCCTCTTTTACATAGGTAGCTCACTAAACCGTCCACGGGGTTGTGACATTGCACTTTTCCCATTGCCATTGGGACTTCTATTTTGCGCTTCATAAATCAACGTGAATTGTCGCGCTACGCATGTCTCTTGTAGGCAGTGATGCGAGACAGAGCCGCCTACGGAGATACACCAGATGACAAGTATCAGGAAGAACAAATTGCAAGACGCGATGAACGCGGTACGTGAGGTCTTTTATGACGCAATCGAATGCAGGATTCGATACTCAGGCCGGTCCTATGCCACCATCGCGTCCGAAATGGGCTGCTCAGAGCAGCTTGTGTTTCAAGTCGGAAGGTTGCGGAAATGTAGCCGCAACAGCCAGCATTCGTCAACCGTTCAGGAGGAAGACAACAATGTCAAACAATAAGAACATCCCGAACTACGTCTTCGATGACTTGTTATTCCGTCGGCGGCTCGAACGCACTCTCAACGCGGAACTCGAACGTTTCAATGCGCTACTCGAACAGCAGATTGTTCTCATCGAGAAGCGGCGGGAGTCCTTGGGTGCAGTTTCCTCGGCTACTGCGGAGAAGCTGAGTCGCGAAGAAGAAAGAGATGACGCTCGAGTCGTATCCACCAGGAATGTCCTCATGCCGGGGAGTGACCATGCGGAACGTTGACCGACCAAGCAGAGAGGACCTGAACGCATACATCGTGCTCATTCGGTTTCTTACGCAGGTGCATTCGCGTTTGCAGGACATCAATAACGAAGCGGAGCGGTTTAACAAGCTGCTTGAGCAGCAGTGTGAAGTGCTAAATCAGCATCGGTTAGACATCGAAGACCTCGAATTTGCTCTTTCCGATTACGAAGATGAGTTGATTCGGGTCAGGAGCATCGGCCAAAGCGAGAGCCAAACAAATGATTGATAAACAAATGCAAGAAAAGATTCAACACTTGCGGGAGAGGCTCGAACTTCAGAAGGAACAGGTCAATGTACTTCGTGACCTTTGGAACTCCCTTTTTTCCGAGGCAGCATTTGAGATTACGCAAGGGCAGTTTCTCATCTGGCTCCGCAAGTATGAGTTCGACCACATCGTGTCCTCATTTGAGGCTGGTGCGGATTGGCTCAGTACCGAGGTCCAGAAGATTGAAGAGGGTGCTGAGGATGCTCTTGCTGAACCGCCCGGCAAGATTAACTTGGTTAAGGTCGTCAGTAAGAGCATGGTCAACCGGAAAGTCATTGCAGAGGCCAAGGGGCGTAGAAAGTAGTGAACGAACTCGACCAAATCGAGGAGATTCTATCTGGCTCACACCGGTACAAGTTTCTCGACCCAAAGCGCAAGGCGGTTCTTGCGCTACCGCCGAGTGCTTTCAAACTTTGGATGGCGTTATGGATGCTTGAATCGGATGGCCGAGAAGCATACCCGTCCATTGAAACGTTAGCAAAAATCACCTGTATGACGGAGAACACCATCCGAACCGCCCGAGAGTATCTGCTCAAGACTGGCTGGCTGGTGAAGCTAACGGGTAGCGCGGCAGAGCGGTACCCTCATCCAAGCCGTGGCTCTCACAGCGTAGCCGTGTACCGGGTAAACGACCCCACAAATAACCCCTCAAAATTTGACCCCTCAAATGTTTGGGTACCAAATTCTGCACCCAATGTTTGTTCTTGTTGTTGTACTTGTCCTTGTAGTTGTCTTGAGGTTAGGGTTGACACTACCATTAAGCTTGAGCCTGAGGGTGATGCCATACTCTCCCCGGCCTCTTCGCTTCGCTCAGACGAAAAGCAAAAGCAAAACCAACAGCAAGAACAAAAACAAAAACCCCTGCGTTCGGCGTCCGCCACAAAGTGGTTGCAGAAGTATGACAGTCCCATGCCGGTTGACTTCAACACATGGAGTCAGGAGACCCGTTCGAGATGGGTCGTGGAGCACGACCGTAGAAACCTGAAGGTTCCGAGTCCGGTTGAAGTTGAGGCTGAATCCAAACCCACGGTTCTTCCCGTTGCGATAACGGCTCAGGTCCCTACCCCGCCTGATGTGACGGAGTCGGCTACGCCGACCTCACCCGAGTCAGGATATGAATCTCACGAGCCCGTGACGGACACAGCGACCGCACCAGCTAAGGCACCCGCGTTGTCGGCTACGCCGGCGCCCCCCACTTCCGCGTCACCCCCCAAACCTGCCGCGCCCATTGACTATCGGCTGGAGTGGATAAAGATGATTGCCAAGGAAATCTGCACCTACCAGACATCCTTAGGCGGCAATCTGAAGCCACCTACGGATTGGGAGACCGCATGGCTTCCCGATACGGATGCGCTGGTGAAGCTTACCGAGGGAAAGGATTCCATGTCGTGCTCCATGCTCACGAGCATAGTTGCCTTGAGTCAGGTTCGCTACGCAGCCAAGTACACCACACCCGCTGCAATCTGGGCTGATGTGGTTCCGTTGGGCCGGGAGGTCGTTGAGCGAATTACCAAAGGTACGTTCGAAGAAATCCACATCGCCTTCGACGAAGTCGTATGTCCACCTGAGAAACAATCTGATAAGAACGGGCGGGACGAAGACCCAACTATGTGGGTAGACCCTGAGGTAAAGGCTGCAAGGGAGCAGAGAGAACTCTCGAATCGCATCGCACGATGGAACGCCTGGCTTGATGCCCAATCGCCAGAGGAGAAGACGGCATGAAGGGTGTCACGGTATCATCCATTGCGGACTGGCCTTAACGATAGCGTTCCTGTACTCTGGACTCAAGCGACCCGCTAAGAATTCAATGGGAATCTCGTCTCCAGTCACATGGCACGGCGGCAAGTCAAAACTCGCCGCAAAGATTGTTAGCTTCTTTCCAGAACACCACCAAACGTACGTCGAGCCGTTTGGCGGGAGTGCGGCGGTGTTGCTGGCGAAGCAGCCATCCAAAGTCGAGGTTTACAACGACCTCAACGGTCAATTGGTAAACCTGTTTCAGGTACTCCGGGACCGCTCCTTATATAGAAGGCTCCGACGAGCCCTCGACCGCACGCGATACTCAAGGGCTGAATTCCTTCTTTCTAGAGAGCGTTCGGACGACCCCGTGGAGTCCGCTCGTAGGTTCATCGTCCGCCAGCGTCAGTCACGCGGAGGGTTAGGCGAGCGGTGGAGCTATTGCGTGGGCGACTCGCGTGGCGGGATGTCGTCCGCTGTTGCACGTTGGCAAACCGGGCTCGACCAGTTGCCAGCCGTCCATGACCGCTTCCGACACATCCAAATCGAGAGCGAAGACTGGCGCAAGATTCTCACGCGGTACGATGGGCGGAAGACTCTCTTCTACCTCGACCCCCCTTACCTGCCGGAGACAAGAACGGGCGGCAAATACGACCATGAAATGGACGAAGGCGACCATCAGGAGCTTGTGGCACGGATTCTCGCCATCCGGGGTATGGTAGTGCTCTCGGGATATGCAAATGGCCTCTACGAACCCTTGGAGAAGGATGGTTGGCTTCGCGTTGACTTCAACGTTCCTGCCTACAGTTCAGACCGGCGAACCCGCCGAACCGAATGTCTTTGGCTCTCCCCTTCGTTAACGACCGGCAAGCCCAATTTGCAAAGGGCTCTGACGCCTGAGGAGAAGATGAGAGCAGGAGCCCATCACACGCACGAACTGAGGGTGGGTCTGACTTCCAAACGAATAATTCGCGCAATCGACCGACTCCGGCAATCTGACACAGAACCGACCAAAACCGCAGTCGCGAGGATTGCAGGGGTCAGCAGAGAGCACTTAAGCAGAAGGTATGGGCATCTGTTTCCGATGTGATGTATGGGTAAGGTGGAAAGGCACCCAAACATCACGCTCCCTTGCCTTTCCCCGTCCAGAGCCCGGAGAAGCCCCCGGCCGCCAGACACGCCCGGGTGGCTGGTCCACAGGTCAGCAAGTCGACCTTGGCTTTTTTGACCACCTTGTCTGGGGGTTCAGTCAAGATTCGCGACCGTGTTCGTCTCCTTTGGGTATAGAAGCTGATGCGAGGGACCGTGCCGGTCGGGCCGGATTGGCAGATAGGGACGAATCTCAAAGTGGAGAAATAGGTTGAACGCAGAACCACCCATTCAGCGGAAGGCGGTGCCCACCGAGCGCTTGTGAGATGTAGAACACCGTTAAGCACTTATTGATAACGTCAGCCATAGGGCAATCTGAATCAGCTTTCAACCGCGCTCTTGTTGACGCGGCGGTACTGTCATCCACGTCGATGAGCGTCCAGATGTCCTCAGGTCTTACATTCTCAGCACCGAAGAAGTCAGACAGGAATTTGGCCATCTGCTCTTTCTGTTCTGGGGTCATCGAGAGCGTGGAGACTCGGTATCTGAATCGGACGCCCACAACCGAGAAGATAACAGAGTGACAGGAAATGGAGTCACAACCATACGACGACACTCCCCGGACACTGCCCCTTCGGATTGTCCTGTCCGCGACATAGAAATTACCCTTCGCTCGTTCGTTTCAAATCGCCGGATGTTCCGCACTGAGATTTGTGCGTCCTTCGATAACAGTTGGGTTTCCGTCAACGGCATTTAAGATGGCAAGATAATGCCGCGGTCCCTTGACCTGTCCAGAGGTAACCCTATCGCACTTTTCGCGACACCGTTGCGAAAAGCGCCTTTATTCCAGCGTTTAAGTCAACGCCACGTTCCATGTTGTCAATGAGGATTGGAATCCGGTTCGGAGCCAGAATATGATGCAGACCATCACAACCACTATCGAACGCGAATGGTTCAGCCAAATTGTTTCGCGGAAGAAGAAGATTGAATATCGGGAGGACAAGCTTTACTGGCGTCGGCGGCTGGAAGGCATCGAAGTTCCATTTCGGTTGAGGCTCATCAATGGTATGCGACGAGATTCTCCACGCCTCACCGTAACGGTAGCCAAGGTCAAGAGGAGAGACGGCAACTTCGAATTGCATCTCGGGCGAATCAGAGAGGTTGAATATTGGGACCGAAAAAAAAATCAACCACGGCCTCGCCGGAGGCGCACTCTTCCGAATCGGTAGAAGATACACAAATGCGAAAGTCTGGACTTCCTCCGGTCGTGGACGAGAACACGGAAATCGTGCCCAAAGCCATGGCACCAGGCGAGTGATGCTAATGCAACAGCGCTTTGGCTCCGTGGTCAAGAGCCGTCTTGAGAACCTCCAACGATAAAGGCGCACCGACCGCCTTCACTTGCTGCTTGGCTTTTTCCCAGAGCGTCGGCTGCTTAGATGCTTCAAGGAATTCGTAGCCATGATGTGTTATCCGTAGCAGCACGGCAGTATCGTTGTTTATGGGGCCGACGAATCGAGCATCAATGTAACCTGCATCCTGTAACAGCCGCATGTGAGCAACGACCTCTTCGGTCGGATGGTCGAGCAAGGGCTTCGCCGTCCATTGTTTGCTAACGGGTGTTTCTTCTGCGGCGAGAAGAATCTCCCGAAATAAATCCATGTCTCTCTTCATGCCGACATTGTAAAGGATGAGAATTAGAGTCCTCAGTGACGACATAGAGCAATTGTCCGACCGATTCTCGCCCAATCCTGAAGCTGCTTTTCCATAGGTCGATGAGTATTGAGGATGCGGCGACCGCAGTGGTATGCAGGATGCAGCGTTGTCGTATCGCCGATTCGAAAGCCGCCTTCAGTCTCGACGGCGGCCTTGAACGGCAAAAGCGCAAGTCCAAACTCGGCTGCTATTGCACTGTACGCAAATTCACTGAGGGTGACGAGAACCTTGGGTCGAACAATCTCAACGAGCGGCTTCAGAAATCGCTTCCCGCAATTTGAAAACCAGTCGCTGTGAACCTTCGACTGCAATCCACCAGTTTTCAGACAGAGAATCGCGTTCGTAAAGAATAGTGTTCCGCCTCCGTTATCGTGTCGCGACGGCGGCTCGATGCAAATTCCGATACTGGCAAGCAGGCTCCGCAATGTTTCATTGGTAGGGTTGTTGGACGGCTCATGCCCATCATTCTGGCGGCAGCATCTGATGTCACCCCAGTCCTGACCGACGACCAAGAGCGACGAATCGAGATTGCCTTGCCACAACGACTACCCACCAATCTGCCGGGAGTCAAATGTTCCGCAGTCGAGCAGCGATAGGTTTGTCAATCCCGAACAAGCGTGGCATTTCTTGCGATGGTCTACCAACTCGCGATAACGGGAAACTTTGCTCTCGTTCATTGACAAACCATTCGTATTCAAAGTGTGCATGCGGCCACCTACGTACCTGTTCTGCATTGTTCGCCCAATGGGGTCACACCGTCCGACTGCGAAGCATCATCCCTGCGGCCTTGTGCCTAGCCCACAGGGATTCCCTGCCGTTCTGAGGGACTTTCTTTCACGCTCACTTCTTCCACACTGCCAGAAGCCCGATGAGAGCGCCGATAACACCCGTCAACGCAGCTACGAATCTGATGCGATAGTCTCGAATACTGTCCTTTTGAGCCTTAACCGCATGATGAAGTCTCGAAAGAGATTCTTCGCTCAAGTACCGGCTACCCCACTGGCCGGTTTCCCAATGTAGGTCGGGGAAATAGACAAACAGTTCCCTTGCCTCAGCCGTCAGTCGTTTACTGTGTATTGCTTGAATAGCCTCATCGTACTCACTAAGTTCAAAGTACCTCTCGTATTCGAGCCGCTGGCGCTCTTCAGATGTCTTTACGGTTCTCAAGTCAGCTTCGAATACACGAGACACCATACTTGACTGCCTCTTCAGGGCCCAAATGGGAAAATAGCGCTGAAGAAGATTTAGAAAGTGCAGCTTGGTCTTGAGTTTCACCTGTTACCTCAAACTCTCGCAATCCCGCCTCACCACGGAAGTTGGAAGTCGCCGACGTTAAGAGCAAGCGTATTTGTTCATAGGCCAGTTGCATCACATACGTCGCCGCCGCCCTCGTCCTCAAAGAAGTCATTGTCGATGCGTTTGACGACGTAGGTGCTCTCTGTGGAGATGCCGACTCCATAATCAAACATGAGTTCAGCCAGTTGCGGACCGTCGATGAGAATGACCTTCGTTTCGAGTCCGCTGGCGTACTCGTGGGCTTCTTTCGTAAAGGTTGATGTCGTCAGGAAGATTCCTTTCCGAGCCCGTTTGCCGTGGAGGGCTCCAACGAACTTCTGTATCTCGGGGCGGCCAACACTCGCGTTGTCCCAACGCTTCGCCTGAAGATAAATCTGTTCGAGACCAAGTTTGTCTTCTTTAATAACGCCGTCAACGCCACCGTCACCGGATTTTCCAATCGCCTTCCCGGCATCGGCCAATGAACCACCGTATCCCATCGAGGTCAGCAGCTTCACGACAAGCCGCTCAAAGAATTCAGGTGACGATGACTTGACCTTCGCGAGCACATCTTCCTCAACCTGCCTTCGGCGATTCAGATAGCCGGTCGCCATTAAATCATCCGGCGTGTCCGTTTCAACTGCTGACACAGCGGATTTGCTCGCTTCTGCTGCTGCCGCCTGCGAACGTTTCTGGAATTGAAGGAACTCGGGAAACTTGCTCAGGAAGGCGTTGTCGATTCGCTTGGGTTTCTCCGCCAATACCTGTTTGCCACGGTCGGTGATACGGAACTGGCCGCGTTGAACGTGGTCGATGAGGAGGGCATGTTTGATGTAGGTCCGAGCCCACCCGACGCGATTGTCAAAAATCTCTTGCTTGCCGCTTGGGAGGAGTTCCTTTCGCTCGGTCTCGGAGAGGCCGAACTGCACGGCAAGTTCATTGACCGCATCGCGTTTCGTATGTACCTCGCCGTCATCAGCTATCTTCAGCAGCGGCAGCATTAGGGTCTGGTAGTCGGGTATCGGCATTATCTATTCCCTATCCAGCGAGCATTACGCTCCAAAAGTTATTCCGCCTGAATGTCTGTTACCGACCGGAGCGCCTCGTATAGGCGAACCGGGCCGAGCAGCACATCCTTCAGCCCCATCATCACCTTTTCGGACTCAAGAGCCTGCTTACTCATCGAACTGTTTGCAGACTGGGCATCCATGATGGCGTTGAGTAGCTCCTGAATCAGGTCTGGTGAATTGGAGAACTGTTCTTTCGTGTTTGTGGCAGCCTGTTGGCGTAGGGTCTCGGACTCCATCAACTTGCCCTTGAGCACGTTGTTCACGTACACCAGCCTATCGCCCTCTGTGGTGTCGCCGCCGAAGAGGTCATTGACCCTGGCGATGATTTCACTCAATAAGGCCTTCTCCTTCTCCTGCACCGAGCCCGTGCCGGTCTCTGTCAGTGGCTTCAGCTTCTCTCCTTCACCGCCGCTCAGTGTCAGGTTGCGCTTGCCTCTGAACGGCAGTGTGTGGTGCGTCAGCACAACCTTCGACAAGTCAATCTCATCGCGCTCCCGCTGGAACTCCAGTAGCGGGTACAGGCGCTTGAAGAACAGGAATCTTGCCTCCAATGCCGAAATGCCATAATCAAAAACCTGTGAGAGGAAGGTGTACGTGTTCGTGAAGCTTAGAGTGTCTCGCTTGAAAAGCAGCAGTGCCTCCATCTCACCGTTTGCTGCTTCTGCGGCCTGAGTGTCCCGCTTCTCAATAGCATCCAGCTTTCGCTGCCTGGCCGCTTTGTACTGCCTGACAAGCCTGTCTGCCACTGGGTAGATTGCCGCCTGCAATTCCCCTTGGGTTGCTTTTGGATTCAATTCGACCGCTGCCACGCGGTCAACCTCGGGCTCGTCGTAGTAGCCAGTGGCATCCAACTTAGCCCGCATGTTGAAGATGAGGTTCGGGTCGGTCACATCTTCGAGCGTGGCCGTCTCGTAGTACATCTGGAATGCCTTCAGGATGGCGTCCGCGTCATTGGCGAAATCGAGAACAAATGTGGTGTCCTTCACGCCATAGTGTCCGCTGTACGCTCGATTCAGCCGGGATAATGTTTGTACAGCCTGTATGCCGTCCAGCCGTCTGTCCACATACATGCCGCACAGCAGCGGCTGGTCGAACCCGGTCTGGAACTTGTTAGCTACCAGTAGAACCTGGTATTCCTCCTTTCCCTCAATCTTGTTATCGAACGCATCGCGTATATCACGGCCTTTGAGACCTGGATTTAGAACATTGCTTCTTTCCGCAAACGCCTCCGGCCCCGATTCGTTATCCACCACTTCACCGGAGAAGGCCACCAGTGCCGAAATCGGATACTTCTGGCTCTGGATGTACTTCTGCATCGCAAGCTGCCAGCGCACTGCCTCTACACGGCTGCCGACGACGACCATAGCTTTGGCGTGACCGCTGAGCATTGGTTGCACGCTCTGCATATAGTGCTCTACCACGACCTGCACCTTCTGCGAAATGTTGTATGGGTGCAGCTTGACCCAACGGTAGATGCCTTTTAGTGCCGTGGAGCGTTCCACCTGCTTCTCGTCGTACTCTTTCCCCTGGCTTTGCAGTCGGAAAGCCAGCGAGTATGTGATGTAATTTTTCAAGACATCCAGGATGAATTTCTCCTCAATTGCCTGGCGCATGGAGTAAACATCGAACGCTTCGGGGATGTTATCCGACGAAGGCGGCTCCGCTGGCCGTGGCATGGTGCCAAACAGTTCCAGCGTTTTCGGCTTCGGCGTTGCCGTGAAGGCAATGAAGGTGATGCCCTTGTCTGCTTCGGCACGGCTTGTAGCCCGAGCCACCAGCAGGTCTTCAGTGCTCAGTTCCTTCTCTTCCTCTTCCTCGGCTCCCAGTACCTGCTTCAGCTTGCTTGCACTCTCTCCGGCCTGCGAACTGTGTGCCTCATCGGCGATAACGGCATACCGACGGCCTGACTTCTTCACCAACTCGGTCATCCGTTCGTACAGTGCAGGGAAGGTTTGAATCGTGCAGACGATGATTTTCTTGTCGCCGTTCAAAGCCTCAGCAAGTTGGGCACTCTTGTTTCCACTCTCGTGCGTGATGCTGGTAACCACGCCCTTTGTCCGTTCCAAGTCATAGACCGCATCCTGAAGCTGTCCGTCAATTACGCGGCGGTCGCTGATAACCAGCACGGAATCGAATACCTTCTTGTGCTCGGCATCGTGCAGTTCCGCCAGCATGTGTGCCGACCAGGCGATGGAGTTTGTCTTGCCGGAGCCGGCTGAATGCTGAATTAGATATTTGCCGCCTGCTCCTTCCTCGGCCACGGCACGCAGCAGCTTGCGCGTTGCCCTGAGTTGGTGAAAGCGCGGAAAGATGTACCAGAGCAACTTGCCTTTCTTGTCTTTATGTCCAACCAGGTAGCGACCCAGTATGTCCAGAAAGCTTTCCCTCTCCCAAACCTTTTCCCATAGGTAGGCCGTGGCGTGACCCGATGGCGAGGGCGGATTACCAGATGCATGGTTGTATCCCTGGTTGAATGGCAAAAAGCGCGTTGCCTTGCCTTCGAGTTGGGTGGTCATCTGCACTTCAGAGTTCGACACGGCGAAGTGTACAAGCGCCCCGCCAGGGGCACTCAACAACGGCTCCCGCTGTGCGCCCTTCGGTGCGGGGTCGCGGTCAAATCGGTACTGGTCTACGGCATCGTCCACGCTCTGTGTGAAGTCGCTCTTCAACTCCGCCGTCACCACGGGGATGCCATTCACAAAGAGAACCAGGTCTATACAATTCTCATTGCCCTGCGAATACTTCACCTGGCGCACTACGCGGAGGCGGTTTGCGTTGTACTTCACCGTCAGGTCGGGGTTCATCCCGCTGGCAGGCTTAAATTGAACCAGGTGCAGAGTGCCACGCACGGGGTGAATGTCAATACCGCTCCGCAGCACGTCAAGCGCGCCGCGTGTGTCGAGTTGGTTCCGCAGACGGTCGAAAAGTACGCCGGTGGCTTTTCCTCCGAAGCCCTTTTCGAGTGCAGCCCATGCCTTGGGATTTGTCTCCTGCACCCAGGCAAGCGTGTCTTCTGGCAAGAGAGCCCGGGCACGGTCATACTGTACGGATATGCAAGGCTCATAAACCCAACCGCGTTCCGCCAACGAGAGGCAGATTTCCTCTTCCAGGTGAATCTCTTTATGCAGGCTCATGGGATTCCCCTTTGAAGAGGTCAGCCTGGTGCATCGTATGAGTTCCGTAGCCCAATGGCACAAGCTCTTTTGCCCGCATCCATTCCAAGGCCTTAGGCCACTTGTCGGCTGCAATTTTCTCTTTGCTCTCGTGCCACCGCTCAGCGGATGATGCCTCGTGGATAATCTCGGCGTCCGTTGGATTCTTGCCCTCAATTAGCAGGTCGTTCCACGCCGCGTATAGGGTCGAGGCAATCTCGCACGTTCTGGTGCGTGCGCCTCCCAGGAGGTTCAGCACTTGGTCAATCCTGGCCTGCTTGTCTTCCCAGTGCGTCAGGTACTGCTTATGCCCGCCTGCTTTCTCCAGAGGCCGATAAGCATACCGTCCTCCATCCTTGAACTCCTCGAACCAGCGTTGCTGCAACAAACCGTTGCGAACGCCAGCCATCGCCTGTGCATCAAAAGGGCCAGCCGCCTTCCTGCTGTAGGTGCTTCTCAATTCATCAAGCTGTGCATGGTACTCGCATAGGTGAATTAGCTTTTGCAGCTTGATGCGGCCCATGCGGGAACCGTTGCAGCGGCTCAGCGTTTCAGCGGCAAGCACCTGGCGTGCGAAGCCAGTGCTCCATGTCGAACGCACAGGTTTAGCCAACTTCGCTATCACATTGATTTTGCCCGTGATAACGGCTGAGATGAGGGCGGAGCGGCGTTCTTGAAGCTTCTCGATTGCAACCTGCACTTCGGAGATGAGGGTATCTATCCTTGCAGTTTCAATATCGAGGAATGAAGCAATCTGGACCTGCTCTTCGATGGGAACGCGAGGCAAATCCACAAGTACGAAATGCGAATAGCGAAGGTCCTGGCCGTCTCTGATGAGGTTCGCGGTCGCCCGCAACGCCTGGATATAAGAGGTGCTCTTGAATAAGTAGGCAAAGTATGGCTCGTGCACTTCTTTGATGGGCACAAGGACGACGTAGTGGAAAGTCACCGAGCCGGGGAACTTGCACCACTCAAGGCCGCCCTGAAAACTTCTGAGACTGATAATGAAGTCATTACGTTCTGCGTGTCGTAAGCTGTCTGTTCCCTGAATCACTTCGACAACACGCCGTCCTTCCATTTCAATGTAGTCGGACTGGAAGACCATGCCGTATTTCTGCGATGCCGTAAGCTGCTGGTCAGTGTCGCGGGCAGACTCGTTCCTAACGCGAAAGAGACGGCGACTGCTTACGGAGTTCCAGTGAACCGGGAAGTTGCCTATCCAAGTTACTCCAGACCTCTTCATTCGGGCATTGCGGTTTAGCCCCTGGGTCACCGAGTGAGCGATAACCGCTGTCCGTTTTTCTAACAAGAACACAATCAGCCGTCGCTGCTCCGCAATCAGCGAATCAATCTTCTCTGTCTCCCGGTCGAGGAACTCGACAATCCTCTCCTGCTCTTCGTTCGGTGGACAAAGGACGCGGAACTTGTTCAGGTCTTCTTGGAAAAGGTGAGGAACACCCATGCCGCCTTTGAGGCTCTCGATTGTGTCGCGCATGAATTTGCTTTGAAATTGATAGTAAAGATACGTGCCAAGAAGTGACTCATGCGGCGTAATGACAGCAATTGAACTATTCACCGTAGCTTCCCTCGGCAAACTCCTTACGACGTTCACAGTGCCAAGAGTTGACCCGTCTTTTGCTAGGAGAACGTCCCCTTCTCGCAGCTTAATCTCTGGCGATTCATCAAATCTAGCTTGATTGATGTAGTTGACATTCTCGAAATCTATGAATCTGTACTTGATATTTGGCGTCGCGAGAAAAACATAACCATTGTCCACATATTCGTCTGCCTTGAGACCCTTCCATCCGAGTCGTGCTCGCACCCAAGATTCAAAACCGAGCCGAGAGATTTTCCAATGCTCTGGCACTTCGCCAAGCCACTGGACGCCGCTTTGTTTATATCGCTCGTACCGAGGGAAACTCATGCACTCAACTCCGTAAGCATCTTCTGGATGTTTGCGGTGACCACCGCCAAGTCGGCATCAATCTCGGCTAGGTCACGCGGCGGCTCAAAGACGTAGAAGAGACGGTTGAACGGAATCTCGTAGCCCACCTTCGTTTTCTCGTGGTCAATCCAGGCGTCGGGTGCGTGCGGCAGCACTTCGCGTTTGAAGTAAACTTCGACATCCTCGTCCAGCGGCACATTTTCCGTATCACGCAGGCCGGGGTTCGGCTGCGGCTTGCCCTTCAGCTTGCCCTTAGTTCCCAGGAGCACCTTTCCCCGTTCATCACGCAGAGGCCGCTCCACAGTGATTGTCCGGTAGCCAAAGCTTCTGTTGGAGAAGACAAGCGATATGGGAATCTCCGGCCCTTTCCCCTTCGGATTAGGTGCGCGAAGTTCCTGGAACTTTCCGAAGATTTGCGTAATCTCGCGGATGTGGTCATCCGTTATCTCACGCCGCTTACTGCCCAAGCCCTTACGCATCTTGGCGTAGAAGCTGGAGGCATCAATCAACTGCAACTTGCCTTTCCTTTCGGGGGACTTGTGGTTGGTCACAACCCACAGGTAGGTCGCGATGCCGGTATTGAAGAACATCTCAGTGGGCAGAGCCACGACGGCTTCCACCATGTCGTTCTCCAGCAGGTATCGCCGAATCTCGCTTTCACCGGAACCTGCCCCGCCCGTAAAGAGCGGTGAGCCGTTCTGAACGATGATGAAGCGGGCTCCCCCATCCTTTACAGGGCGCATTTTCTTCACCAAGTGCAGCATGAACAGCAGAGAACCATCCGAGATACGCGGCAGGCCAGGGCCGAAGCGTCCATTGAAACCTTGCTGCTCATACTCCTTGCGGACAGCCTTCTCTGATTGCTTCCATTCCACTCCGAACGGCGGATTGGAGAGCATGTAGTCGAAGGTCTCGCCTGCGTGACCGTCATTCGCCAGGGTGTCGCCAGGTTTTATCTGCCTCACATCCTGCCCCTTGATGAGCATGTCCGCCTTGCAGATGGCGTAGGACTCGTCGTTCAACTCCTGACCGACCATGACCACTCGCGCACCGTGCTCCTCCAGGTACTGACCCGCCACTGAGAGCATTCCGCCCGTTCCTGCTGCAGGGTCATATACAGTCCGCACCACGCCGGGTTTCGAGAGCGCATCGTCATCCTCGATGAAAAGTAGGTCTGCCATGAGCCGGATGACATCGCGTGGAGTGAAATGCTCACCAGCGGTTTCATTGGAGAGTTCCGCGAACTTGCGGATGAGTTCCTCGAAGACGCTGCCCATCTGATGGTTGTCCACCGTCTTCGGGTGGAGGTCGATGCTGGCGAACTTCTCCACGATGAGATACAGAAGTTCGGCCTTCCGGAGACGGTCAATCTGTGCAGGCATCTCGAACCGCTCGAAGATGTCAGCCACGTCCGATGAGAAGGCGTTCAAGTAGCTGGCCAGGTTTCCGGCCACGTTGGTGGGGTCTCCGGCGATGGCCTTCAAGTCCATGGGAGAGGTGTTGAAGAAGCTGGCCTTCGATGCACGGCGAAGGTAGGGCTCGGCAGGCAGCCCGCCCTTGCTGTGCTTCTTCAACTCCGCCAGCACAGCAGCTTTGGTTGGTGCAAGTACGCAGTCCATCCTACGCAGCACCGTGAAGGGCAGGATTACCTTGCCGTATTCGTGCGGCCTGTACTTGCCGCGAAGCAAGTCCGCAACTGACCAAATGAAGGAAGACAGATTCATAAAATGGATGCTCGGTCCAGGTACTGCTGAACAGCCTCTGAAAGGAGGTCTTGATTTGTCCTACGTCGAGTTGCGCCTAATGTTCGGAGCCGGACGTAGGTTGCGGAATCGAGTTTGACTGTCAGCGCAACTGGTTTCGTGTTGGGAGCCAGCTTCGTGACCTTCGAGCGAGGATGTGAATGGGCAGAGTTGCGCCCTGTCGTCTTGCTGGTCATGCTGTTGTTTCCTTTGAACCGATAAGTATACGCGCTGTTTACGAAGTTACGTAATAACGCATTAGAAGCGAACTTCGTGGTCGGGATTACTTTGGAATCGCTGGTTGCTTGAGTGAAGCTGAACCAACGCGGCGCGCACCATTTCATATTCTCCTGGTTTTCTCCCGGCTGAACTCACATCTTCAACGAATTTTGCCTCCCCTTTTTCGCCTGAATTATCTACGACGTGGAAATTAACTATCATTCCGAATTCTTTCCGCAACGTCCCCAGCACCTTGGGAACGTCGCAGAAACTCCTTGCCATCACGTCCAACTTTTCCACACGCCCAATTTTCTCCGCCCGCAGGAACATCCGCCGTACACACTCTTTTGGGTCACCGAGGTATGCCCACAGAACGACCGGCCTCCTGCCTGCTTCCAGAATTCTGAGCAAAAGAGAGCGGGCTTTACTCAAGTCGTCGAACGTGCTTTCAATCTTCATCTCGACAGTCTCTTCGCTTAGGCAGTCAAGAAGGGTTGTTTTCCCGCTCGCCGGAGCACCTACCGCAATGAGGACGATTTCTCGCCCTTCTACCGCCGGAGTGCCGAGGACTGTCTCAAGCACGGCATCGCAGATGAGTTCCGCTGCTGCTTGCACTACATCGCTCATGTTTAGCGGGTCGGCGACGTATTCAGGGAACTGCAACTTTGCGGCGTCTGGGCAAATGAACACAGGAGCCCGGCCTTCATTCCCCTTGGGGCTTCGCATTGCCGTACCTCGTCCAACTTAGATTTCATCCAGCTTAGCGCCGAACCGGGGAAAGGGGCTACTACAGCCGCAGCAGTATTAAGCATGGCTGTATAGCATTCTCAATGGACGGTCACACAACCGTCATTGCCAGCATAACCACGCCGCTCGGATGCGGCGAATTGTACGCGATGCGACTATACACTATTGAGAGAGGAATTCTGATGACCGAACCGTCCTATGAAGAACTCAAAGCCCGGTTAGCCCAACTCGAAGCCAAGCAGCAGCGCAGCGGAAACATGAGTTTTAAGGTCAGCGACAAAGGCGGAGTTTCCGTTTACGGACTTGGCCGCTTCCCGGTCACTCTGTATTACGAGCAGTGGTCAAAGCTATTGGACAGGGCGCAGGATTTGCGCGAGTTCCTCGAAGAGAATAAGAGCAAACTCAAGCTGAAGGAATAGCTTAAAAGGGTTAGCATCTGGACAAGTATTGAGCGTTTGTTCCTGCTCGATTGAATATTTTGGTAAGGTCGACAAAATTGCGCTTTCACTGAATCGTAGAGAATCGCGGTGCCTTGGCGTGTACCGACCTCCATTTTCCAGAAAGCTTTGACCCCCACGGCGTTCTCTTCAGTCGAGCGCTGCCCAATTGCCACACATTCGTTTTCGATGCGGTCATCTGACGCTCACCGTCGTTTGAAGAGCGTTTCGGATGACTTGAACTTTCCATTTTCAATACAAGCGTGTTCTGCCTTTATAACGAAATCCTTCACATCGGGCACTCCACCTAACACTGTGAGCTCGACAACTGCGAAATAATCAGGAAAGCGTCTCCTCTCGGGATATGGGTAGGCATCCATCGACCGAAATGTCGCGGGACTTCTCGGATGAGGGAACGGGCGAGTGTTCCCCGTGTTCATATGCGCTAGCTTAATCTGGCTCTCATATTCTCGGACAAGTGAGGCTGAATCGAGCTGAAGAATTGTATGCTTCTTCCCAACGTACTCCGCAGCTGACAAGAGAGTGTGGAGACGGTCCCGGTCTAGCCAGAAGAAAACCCGCTCGTTCAGGACGCGATACCATTCCTCCGCTGTGCATCCATTCAAGCATCTGGCAAGATTCTTTTCGGAGAGAGGTTTCTGGTCGCGAATCATTGCCTTACCATGTTTGGGATGTGTGATTTCGACCGACTGCCGCCGTTGTTTCGTAATCAGCTCCGTTCGCTGCGGCTCGCCGACCTGAAACAGCTCGACTAATGACACCGTGCTCAATAAGCCATGCTTGGCGATGCTCGGCCATGAACCGAACGAAGCCATGTGGTAAAGAACTGGGTACCGTTTGCACAACTCAGCCGTAGTTACGCCCAAAGGTTCACCATGCTCGTCTGTCGATTATGCTCTTCCAGTGAAAGCGCGTCGAAATCAAGGATACTGGAGCAGCCGCGACATGCTCGACCTCTTCCGTGAATCGGATGGTCGGCGGCGTCAGTTGCTCAAAGCGTCGAGCTTCACTGTTCCTCCTGTCGATGTAGTCCGCGAAAGTCAAAGCAATATCGGTCGGTGCGTTAAGCAAGGCGGCTCGTCGGAGCTGGACCCAATCGAACTCTCCAACACGGCGTTGCCTTTGCGAGACGGAGCCCATCTCGACCGTCTGGAGCTCTTCGACAGGAATCCCAGAGCGGTCGCTGATGTCCTGCCAAGTAAGCTCACCCTTTAAGGGTCCCGAAGTGCTCTCAGCAGGGCTCTTCACCCTAATCACATAGCTACGGCAAACCATTACGACCTTCCGGATTCGGATTGGAGAAATACCAGCTTCGGCAAGGCATCCTGCGACCGTTGTGTCCCGAGATGTTACGTACGGATACGGGCCGTGATAGATGCTCAGTCCTGAGCCCTGTGTGCCCTCGACCAGAATTCGCTTTCTCCTCGCGAAAGCCTCTTCCAACTCATCAGCTATCGGTCGGCAAAACGGAGCTAACCTGGCGCTATCACGTGCGAGAGTATGTTTCTTCCTATAGCGGTCCGTTATTCTCCTCGCCGCTGCGGCTCCTACGCCCTGTCCAGTCGAGCCGATTGCCTTTACGAGCTTTGCCTCGATTTTCTTGTCTTCCTTAGTGATGACCATCGCCTGTGGGTCAATGGAAAGGCGACTTGCGTCAACATCGCAGTCTGCCGCTTCTTTAAGCAGTGTGTCTACGTCTATGACGGCTCCGGGGCCAATCAGCAGCTTGGCATCACTGAACAAAGTCCCAGACGGGAGCTGCCGATGAGTGTAAGGTTCTGGGTCTTGAAATACCTTGTGTCCAGCATTCGGTCCACCGACCCGCACCAGCACGTCATATTCGGGAGCCAAAAAGGAACAAATGTGACCCTTACCCTCACTGCCGAACTGGCCTCCAACCACAACATCAACTAGCTGGTCTTGATGACGCCCAAACAAGCCTAGGTGACTAGCTGCACGCACGAGAACATCGTTGCTGTCACACCTATCTGTAGCAATGACCACATCGGCGATGCCTTCGAGGAGATTTATCTTCTTCTCTGTCTTACTGCCCTTCCGCACGGCGTTGTAGGACGAAAGCTCTCGGGCTACGCTACCTTTCCGATGGGAATAACGCTCGGCGAGTTCGGAATCATCGGCAGTTAAATGGATGTGTAGGACTCTTGGTCCATAAGCACGCCGTACGCCGTCAACTTGCTCCGGCTTTCGGACGGCATCGACAACAAGAACTGACCGCTCTGGGCCCTGCTCGTCAATGAAGCGAGTGACCTCATCTCGAATCCAAAGGCCATGAGTTCTACGGTCGAGTTCATCGCCGAGGCGTTGCAGCGCCCGACGCTCACTTGCGGCACGCGGAAATCTGCTCAGGATGATTTCCTTGGTCTTTATGACACGAACACCGAATCGGTCAGAGAGTCCCTTTGACAACGTAGACTTGCCTGACGCAACTGCTCCGGAAATGAGAATTATCTGAACTTGCATATTCTTATTGAACTAAGTTGCTGAATAAGTCACGTTGCCGATTTGCAGAACGTGCCGTTCCCGGGAGCTCATATACGGTCACACTAATCCCTCTGGTACAAAGTTCCTCTGTTATGAGATTGGAGACAAGCGCCCAAGACCCGCCAGCCTCTCCCGTCCCGATTTTGGGCATGTGGACAGTGGCGTTCCGTTGAATCGCTGCTTCGCGCAGGTGCTGCAAACAGTCGCGTAACGCCCCATAGCGTAAGCGTGTCTTCGGCGAAGCACCATACCCCTTTTGTGCAACCATTTGGAAAACTGCAACTTGGTCTTCCACTCGCGACAAGAAGGTTAAGCCGAGTTTCGGCCCTCGAGTCTGTTCGAAAGCTTCTTTAAATGCTCTTTGCGCTTGAGGCCATTTCGTTTGCAAGGCTTTCCCAAATCCTGCACCCCAATTTGGCGTCTGGTCATTCACAACGTGCGCGACTATCTTGTCGCCCTCTCCTCGTGGCTGAAGAGCGTCACCGCGAACGAAGTGAATGGGAGAGACTTCTTTTACGTCTTCGCCAATTGGCTTTGCAATACCTACAACTCGTGGCAGTATCCTGCCCGGGTAGGGTGAAACGCCGACCATCTCAAGACTGAACTCTTCCTCTTGGCCAGCCCATCGTTCTCGAGAAAAAGCGGTGAAACCAATCGCAAGACATTCCCTCGCCGCCGTATCCGGTGGCAACAGGTCACCACGCTTCAAACCCAAATCCCAGTTCTGAGCTGCCTTAACGTACTCTAATCGGTATCGAGGCTCAGCTTTTTTGCTCTCATCTGCAACAGCAGCGAAAACGGCGCACTGAGATGAAGATAAACCAACAAGACGCAGCAAAACAGCTTCTACTGATGCCTCATACTTTATTCGCAGTTGCAGTGCCGTCTCAATTGACATCCGGAAATTGGAAAGGTCGTCCTGAATACTCCCTACGGGAAGCAGGAATTCAGCAGCCGCCAAATTGCAGAGCATTTCCAACTCATAAGAAGCTGACGTAGTCTCTGAGTGATAGAGTCTATTGCGAATTTGCTGTGTACAGTCCGGAAACAGCGTATGTCCAAGCTCGTGGCAGATTGAGAACCGTATCCGAGTCTTTGGACGACTTGGATTGTACTCAATAACAGGTTTACCTTCGGAACCGCAAATGGTCCGAGCATCGCGGACGTCCGCTCTTGGAACGACTGGAATGGACAGTCGCTCGGCCAATCGGATTGGGTCGATGGGCAGTGTCAGTACCTGTGCGTCGAGAGCATCAAGGACGATTGTTCTTGCCTTCTCAACTATGAGGTCGACGGGGTCACCGTTTTCTGCGAATGCGCGAACTGACGGATGCTTCCAATTGAGAGGAGACGGACCGTGGAGGACGCGATGCTCCACCTTTCCGAGATACTTACCTCTGACCCCTTGCGAGAAATCGTAATGCTCTTTCATTAGCTCCTACGTTTGGTTTTACTGTTCATACTGCCGTTGTTCGTAACGTTCAGCAGGTCTGGCACTGATAATCCGGATACGTTGCTCTCGGTCGCAATGACACACGACGACGAGTCGCCCTTCGTCCGAACGTCCCAAGGTGACAAACCGGTCCTCTTCCGCAGAGTGCTCGTCGTCGTTAATCGTAATCGAGAGCGGGTCATCGAATAAAGTCGACGCTTCTTCGAAAGAGACACCGTGCTTTTTGAGGTTCGACGCTGCCTTTGTGGGGTCCCACTCAAAACCTTCGTACATGGACTATTCAAGAACTACCGAAGTCTGGCGACGCCTATCATCAGCGCTTGACGGCCTGACCCATTGTGTCACTTTTGCACCGATGCTGCAGCGTTTGTTCTGGCGACAATAACAAGCCGCGACAATCCTTGTCTGGCCGCTAAATCTCGAAGGAGCTCTTGGTTTAGATTCGGTGGCTACGCCTCTTCTTGCTTTTCGCTTCTCGGGTGCGTCCATCAACACCCCCCTTGTCCCACAGCGTGCTCCGGCACTTCTTGGAGGCACAAAGCTTCGGGTGCTCCACGGAGGGAATCCAAACGTGACCGCAGACAACTTTACGACCTTCGCCAATTCGCTGCTCAACGAGGCTTCGAGGTCGTTGCAGAGTACACGGACGTTGGCATCAGTGGTTCCAAGGCTCGGCGTCCCGGCCTCGACGCGATGTTGCGCGAAGCGAGGAAGAGGAAGTTCACTGTTCTCGTCGTCGCCGCGTTCGACCGCCTCGCCCGAAGCACCAAACACTTCCTTAGCGTCGTGGATGAACTGGATTCCCTTGGCATTGAGTTCATCAGCCGCCGCGAAAACATCGCGACGGACGGCGCGATGGGTCGGCTGTTTATCACGCTCATCAGTAGCATCGCAGAATTGGAAGCCGACCTCATCAAGGAACGTGTTCGGGCCGGAATCCGCAGACGCAAGCTGGAAGGTTTGCCCGTTGGAAGACAGCCTCTCGATGTTGACCATGCAAGCCTCGTTGAAGACCGCCTTAGAGGGATGAGCCTGACTAACGTCGCCAAGCGATATGGCGTGAGCAGAGCCTCCGTGGTCAGATGGGTGTGCGAGGCTAAGCGTGTGACAGCCCCGGCCCCACTCACTTCTCATCCACCCATTTCCGGATTCAGAGAGGAGGTCGCTGCATGATGGACAGGGTAATTGTCAGATTCAAACGCGCAAGTGGTGCCGGACGGAAACTGCCAAGCGAGGCACTGAATCAGGCGATGGTCTCGCTAGCCGATAGCGACGAGATGCGGCCTCTACTGTGCGAGGCCACCAGCGAAGGCAAGGCATTGGCAATCGACATTTTCCAGAACAGTGACGGACGTCCAGTTTTCATCAACTTCAGAAAGGAAAGCTTGTGAAGAGTTTCGATAGCAACGGCAAGCTCATCGGTGAAATCAACCAATTCAGAACGACGGACGGCAAATCCGTTACGACGAACACGCAATACAACAGCTACAACGGACGCACCACTAGTCAGACGGTCAGCATCTGTGAATCGAATGGCAAGGTGAGCACGACCACGACCATGGGCGGCAAGCTACTGCCGTAAGCGAAGCACAAGCAATCAATGCCGCGTCCAATTTGGAGCGCGGCATTTCCTTTTTGGGGCGAGTTGCCACGAAGTTTCACGACTCACTCAAGTGTTCCGCTCGGGTGCCGACTCCACTCTTGCTTCGGGCAGAGCCGAGCTAAAATCGCGAATTCCAGAGACCACGTGCGCCAGTCTCTGTAATGGCTTATAGTTTTCGTAAATGCCGCTCGACCCCCGTGCTGTCCACATTTACACGGATGGTTCTTGCTACCGGAATCCCGGTGGGAATTCTGGCTGTGCGGCAATCGTTCAATATCCAGAGCATCTCGGTCGAGATGATGAACTGATTGTTGACTTCGGTTGTTCGGAGAGCAGCAACAATCGAATGGAACTGATGGCGTGCATCAAGGCTCTGAAGTGGATTCGGGACAGTTCTCCTTGGCCAGATGTTTCCCACGTGCAGATTGTGACAGATTCCTGCTATGTGAAAGACAACATACCGCGTGCAAATGGCTGGCGGAAAAACGACTGGCGAAATCAACACAACGAGCCACGGGAGAACTTCGACCTGTGGAAAGCGCTCCTCTCCGCCTATCAGAAAGTCGGAATGCCAGTTCGTTTTGAATGGACTCAGGGTAAAAAGACACCAATTCTGAAGTCAATCGACCGAGCGGCGAAGGAGGCAGCGAAGCGAGGAGGCCCGCATCTTGACCGAGGCTTCAAACGCGGCACCGTTTCGCGTTCACTTGTAAAGGGAGCGGCGGCTCGCTTCCCGGCGAACGGCCAGATGGCCGTAATCCGCCCATACAGAAAAACTCTGATGAGGAAAGAGGAAAAGATTCGATTCGACTTGTTCTCTGAAGAATCCGGAATTTTTGTTCAGAGTTGCTATGCGTATGCTTCTCCATCGGTTGCGGCGGAGCTACATCGCCAGCATGGGTATCGAGTTCGCTTCAATGATTCCCCGCGCTACCCGCAGATTGTCGAAATCCTCGAAGAGGTGGCAGTTCCGAATCGAATCATCCCTTGACCCTTCTCGGTTGGTTCAAAAACCATCATTTCCTGCCCCCGATTTACTGGACTTTTTGCGGTCGAATCATCGTAGAGGCGAGTGGTTCACACGGTTTAGTATATGAGCCACCCGACGCACATATCACTCTCATGGTCGATATGTGTGGGCATCTGTGGCGTACGGCCTAGTTAGCAGTGGTAAAGGCGTTCCGACGTTTCCCTTCACGAGGTATTCGTCTCCGAAAAGCCAATGATAGAGATTGGCGTAGCGATAGTCTGGATGAATTTTGATTCCGCAGCCGCCAACCCTCCCTAAAGATTCTCGAACAATTCGACGGAGTACCAAAGCCACTGGAGGAGACCATCGGTTCTCTCCCCCAATGTAGGCAGTTAGGCAAGATGTGAACACATCGGCGAATTGGAGACAGCGATTCAAATGTGAGCTACAGGTCAAAACCATGCAGATGCGGTCTAGTTGGCGAAGCGCAGTTGTCCCTGTACGGAGCGTGTCAAGGCAGCCGCTGATGAACTGGTCATTGGCTCTTACTCCTCCTCCGCCCGGTCTGTCAGCAACTACTAGAGACTGGTCTGTCGCGGCTGTGTGGCCGTGGATGCGCTCGAGGAGCAAGCGAACAACATCCATTTCATGCAATCGAGTGTTGGTCAATGTCCCATAGTCGGTGTCTTCGCAGACGAGCACTCCAATGACGTCATTGTCGCCAGCGCATTCTGATACTGCCAAAAAAAATCCTGTTCTTTCGTCTCCGATGAGATTGTCGTGCATCCATAACTCGCGCCCCGGCGACCACTTGAATTCCTCGGCGTCTGGAAAACCAAATCGTCGGCACAAATCCTCTAAGGATGTCTCGAATCGGCTAAGCCGCGACTCGTCAATGCGAATCCCACCAGCAGCGCAAAGAGGCCCCATTTGGTCTCGGCTCGCGAGTCGCTGCCGCGCATCATCGAGAAACCACATGTCCATTGTTGATGGCTCCGCTAAATTACGGAATTGGGTTTGTTTCGAAGTGCTTTTCGATTGCAAGTACACGTTGGGCGAAGTATGGGAAGGCTTGCAGGTTTGCTGCCACCACAGCGCGTTCAGGAACCGTTCCGCTCGGGTGTCCTGAGTCGTTGCGGGTTACGCGGATTAGTTGGAAGATGCTGTCAAGATGCGTTTCGAAATCGCCATATAGCTCGGGGGGCAATGACGGCCGCAACGAGGCGAAATCCTGCTTGAAAACGCCGTATTGGGCTCGGAGTTGTTTGCCTTCGTATCGTTTCTCGGCATTCGCTTTACGCTGCGGGTCAGCGAAGGCTGCGATGTAAGAGTCAATCATCCTGAGAATTAAGGCCTCGGCGGCGACACCGAGGGCGACCGAGGCCGACAGATAAAACTCACGGTTGAACGTGGAGATGGCCTCGCGCAAGTACGTCATAGTCACAGCGTCTAGTCCGGGAACGCGAGATTGAACACTGACCAAGTACCCGTTTGGGTCGAACGGCAGCATTTCGCTCGTTTTGATGCATTCCACACCGTGAGTCGTCAGCGTCAGCCAAGGAAATCCCTCGTTGTCGCCATACCCGATGAACAGAAGATTGTTGTTCACAAATTCCTGCAATAGCTCACGCGCAATGCGATGAGCCTTTTCTGCTTCAGCGTGAGAACCCCAAAACTGCGCTAAATAGTGGTAGACATCACCCAACTGGATTGAGCCGGGACGGCTCTGCTTCGACAGCGAGGCTTTCAGGTGCTCCAATAGGCGTTGCCGTATATCGTCTCGATTCACGACTTCACCCCTCCGTACGCTTCGAGAAGAAGTGCCTTCACTTCTTTGGGAAGAGGAGCCTTTGTGAGCCTTGGCTTCGCGCCGTTGTTTGCGGTTGGGAGTGCAGCGATGAGAATTCCTTCCAGTTCATCCCGCTTCGCAGAGTCATCTATTGCGAAAGCCGAAAAGAAATTCCAGTGGTGAAAATGTGGACTGCTAGGTTTTGTCGCCCAAAGATGCAGCCGCCTTCTAAGCTTTTCAGCTTTGCCGACGTAGTACGGCGTGTCGTCGCGATATAGGACATAAACTCCCGGTCGCTGTAGGAAGTCTAGCTGCCTCGCCAAATTTGTCTTCTTTCCACTCGCCGGGCTTAGGGCTTTGTTGTAGAAAATGGCACGAGGCCACATCCTCGCATAACCGCTGACCATCGGTGTTTTTTTAAGCATTTCTCTCCTCGTTCAACAATGAAGGTTCGCCCCGTTCCTCCTTGCAGCTTATCTATCGACTCTTCAAGAAGTCGAAGAACTCCGACCGAGAATCCATCCCTCCGTCTCGCGAATCGTCTCTTCATCCGGCTCCCCGGAATCTCGTTGTTCGAGGCATTCTGAAGCATTCCGAAGAGCCCGACAACAGCGTCGAATGCATCGTCTTTGCCGTTCGGAAATCCGTCACGCATTTCTGCGCTGAGACGTCGTCAATTACTACGCTGTTTTTTCCAGCCCAACCCGAGAGCAACTTACTGAACTTCCTCCGGTTTTCAGGGTCGCCCTTCCTCCCGAGTAGTTTGTCAGAAAACCAACCGTAGCATTCGGCTGGATATGTCTCCGCGACTACGAGAGCGCCGGGCACGAACAGACATTGAAGCGAACCATCGAACGGCCACAACTGAACCGCTCTTCCATTTCGAAGCGCGGGAGCCAGCACGTCTCTCCACCCAATGAGAGCGGCTTTTCCCACCTGATTACCTCCCAGTGTCCAAAACAGGCTGCAAGCCTGCCTCAGGCCGTTCCCGCCGCGTTCGCAGTTCCTGAGGAGCGGCACAACCGTCGAGACGCCGTGTCCCCGAAGCAAATCCACTCTCAGCCGTCCTTTGTAGGCTCCTTGTGGATAGAAGGGACGATGGACAGAAATCTCTTCCGCCTTCTCGCAGACCGAATGGAAGTCCTTCCATACTTCGGTGTCCAACAGTGGAAGAAAGTCCCGGAACTTCGAAATGCCAGCGCGCTTGGCAAAGTGGGCGGGGACGCCGATAGGAAAATCGAACCCGGCGAACGCAAGTCCGGTGTCACCGACCGCAGATTTCAGATTCTGTATAAGCTTCGTCGGTTCGCCGACCGGGCTCGGTCCCGAAGCGGTATAACGTCCATCTGCGCCGAGGGTAGCCTTGGCACACCATCGCTTCGAGGTCTTGCTACCCCAGTCGGCGTGGTACACGAGAGTCGGTTTGTTCAACAGTGTCATGGAAACTCCTATTGGCTAGAGTTCTCCACCCGTTGTTTATGGCGGTGAAACTCGGAACGGGAAATCGCTTTCGTTTTGACGTTTCCCTCAATAACCGAATGCAGGGTTACGCTCACGGGAACGACGGAACCGAGAACGGGATGAGCAGCGATTGCGGTTGGGTGAGTTCGTTTGCCTCGCGAATTCCAGCATTCCCGGACTCTCCCGATTTATCGAAGTCTTCAGCACGACCGGA
>Ga0157370_10001470_pt1 | contig 29126 bp, 23 predicted proteins | sample C35metaG_FD_113463 | JGI IMG/M metagenome (GOLD analysis project Ga0157370, IMG submission 113463) | Corn rhizosphere microbial communities from Kellogg Biological Station, Michigan, USA - C3-5 metaG | ecosystem: Host-associated > Plants > Roots > Rhizosphere > Soil | place: USA: Michigan...
ACGCCGCGTCGCCGAAGGCGGATCGGACAAACTCCTCGAACGCCGTGTCGCCGAAGGCGGATCGGACAAACTCCTCGAACGCCGCGTCGCCGAAGGCGGATCGGACAAACTCCTCGAACGCCGCGTCGCCGAAGGCGGATCGGACAAACTCCTCGAACGCCGTGTCGCCGAAGGCGGAGCAGAGCGTTTGCGCGAACGTGAACACCGGGTTGCCGACATTGGTAATAGCTACAGCTACGGTTCAGCAATGAATGTTAACGCGCACTTTTCCATGGACTGATGCACGTTACTGTAGGCGCACCTTTTAACGACTCATCTCCACCCGGTTTTGTTGCTCCTTTCAAAACCGGATTTAGCGCTCTTTTCTACGAAAGAGCGTTTTTTTTATTTGACAACAGCAGACGATAGAAGCGCTCACCCGCGACTGTCCAATTTGCCATCAGGCGAAAAGCCGAGGTGATTCATGGGTGAATACCGAAGATTATGGTGGATGTTGATCGGCATCTTGGGAATAACGTTCTGCCTGCTCGGCTGGTTCGGACGCGAGATCTATCGTCAGGCGCCGCCGATTCCGGAACGTGTACTGAGTACCGATGGGCACACGTTGTTTCAAGCCGATGACATTGTCGACGGTCAAACGGCCTGGCAGAGCGTCGGTGGCATGCAGCTCGGATCCATCTGGGGTCATGGGGCCTACCAGGCGCCGGACTGGACCGCCGACTGGCTGCACCGAGAGCTAGTCGCCTGGCTCGATCTGGCGGCAGGTGACAGTTATGGCAGCCCCTATGCTGACCTTGATGAAGATCAGCAAGCGTCGCTACGCCATCAGCTCAAGCGTGAATACCGCGGCAATCGCGTTATTGATGGCACGTTGGTGCTCAGCCCTCGACGCAGCCAAGCGATCCAGCAGACCGCTAGCTACTACAACGCGTTGTTTGGCGGCGATCCAGCCTTGCACGGCAGCCGCGAAAGCTTTGCGATGAAAGAGGTCACCCTGCCGGATCCTGCACGCCGACTGCAATTGACTCGTTTCTTCTTCTGGACAGCCTGGGCCGCCGCAACCGAGCGGGATGGCCACAACAGCACGTTCACAAACAACTGGCCTCACGAGCCACTGATCGACAATACCCCGACGGCTGAAAACATCATCTGGTCGATGGTCAGTGTCATCGTGCTGGTTGCCGGCGTCGGTTTCCTTGTGTGGGCCTGGGCGTTTCTGCGCAAGCACGATGATGTCGAACCCGTTGCCCCGGCTCAGGATCCCATCAGTCTGGTGGCCCTGACACCGTCCCAGAAAGCCTTGGGCAAATACCTGCTGCTCGTCTGCGCACTCTTCGGTTTTCAGGTGATGATGGGCGGGTTGACGGCCCACTACACCGTTGAAGGGCAGGATTTCTACGGGCTTCCACTGTCGAAGTGGTTCCCCTACTCCCTCACGCGCACCTGGCATCTGCAAAGTGCGATGTTCTGGATCGCCACCGGTTTCCTCGCCGCCGGGCTGTTCCTCGCCCCGATCATCAACGGCGGGAAAGACCCCCGAGGCCAAAGGCTCGGTGTGGACCTGCTGTTTTGGGCGCTGGTGGTGGTCATCATCGGTTCTTACTGCGGCAACTTTCTCGCCATCGCACAGTTGCTGCCGCCCGAGTGGAGTTTTTGGCTCGGCCACCAAGGCTACGAATACGTCGACCTGGGCCGCCTGTGGCAGATGGGAAAATTTGCCGGGATTGTCTTTTGGCTCGTGCTGATGTTGCGCGCCATGGTCCCGGCGCTACGCAACCCTGGCGATAAAAACCTGCTGGCGTTGCTGGCATGTTCGGTAGTTGCCATCGGCCTGTTCTACGGCGCAGGTCTGTTTTACGGCGAACGCACCCATCTGTCCGTGATGGAATACTGGCGTTGGTGGGTCGTGCATCTTTGGGTCGAAGGCTTTTTTGAAGTGTTTGCCACCAGCGCCTTGGCCTTTATCTTCACCACCATGGGCCTGGTCTCGAAGAGACTGGCGACAACCGCAACACTGGCTTCCGCCTCGTTGTTCATGCTTGGCGGTGTGCCCGGCACCTTTCACCATATCTATTTTTCCGGGACCACTACGCCAGTGATGGCCGTGGGGGCGACCTTCAGTGCCCTGGAAGTCGTGCCACTGATTCTGCTGGGCCACGAAGCCTGGGAGAACTGGCGTTTGCGCGACCGTGCGCCCTGGATGGAGCGCGTGCGCTGGCCCTTGCAGTTTTTTGTCGCCTGCGCGTTCTGGAACATGCTCGGCGCCGGGGTCTTCGGCTTCCTGATCAACCCGCCGATCGCCCTGTTCTACATACAAGGTTTGAACACCACCCCGCTCCATGCCCACGCGGCTTTGTTTGGAGTGTATGGCTTTCTGGCGCTGGGTTTCGGTTTGCTGATCCTGCGCTACATCCGCCCGCACCTGCGGCTGAATGACCGTCTCATGAACACCGGATTCTGGTGGTTGAATGCAGGCCTAATGCTGATGATCTTCACCAGCCTGCTACCGATCGGTGTGCTTCAGTTTTACGCCAGCGCTAGCCAGGGATTGTGGTACGCGCGCAGCGAGGCTTTCATGCAGCAGGACGTGTTGCAGACCTTGCGCTGGATGCGAACTTTCGGCGATGTGGTGTTTATGGTGGGAGCTTTTGCCGTGATCGGACAGATCACCGGTGGTCTGCTCAAGACGTCGGCGAAAACGCTGGTTGGCGAGGCAGCCCTCACGACCCGGCGGTGAATGGATTTCACCCCGACCTTTATTGGCCCCCTCTGCGCGTGACAGGTCTGCTTCTTTATTTACTTTCGGGAATCAGACCTTATGTCCGCGCAACAAAGCCTGGCGGACATCGCACGCGGAGGTTATGCCGCTCGGGGCGTGTTCTACCTGATCTTCGGTACTTTTGCCTTGCTCGCCGCTCAAGACTCGACCAAAACCAAGGACAACCAAAAAAGCCTTGAGTCCTTGCTGAGTCAGCCATTCGGCTATGTTCTGGTCGCGATGCTGGTGGTCGGGCTGCTTGCCTTTGCCGGTCGGCACGTGCTGCAGCCACCCGCGACGTTGACCATCACGGTACACAGTTAAAGAGTTTGGTGATCCGTTCCGGCCTGCTGGCGGGAGGCATTATCAATGGCGCACTGGCTTTTTTCGCGGCGGGCCTGTTGATTGGCAGCATCAGGCGCTCAGGCGATTCCTGTGGCAGTCAAACCAGGGATCTGCTCGCGCACCTGCTGTCCTAGGAGCACTCGAATCTGCTGGTGTATCTCATCACACTCATCCCCCTCGGCGTCGGTCTCGCCCACCTCTTCAAAAGGCTGGATGGTCTCGTTTGAAAAGTACTTTGAAGCTGACGAAGACGTTATGCGCTATGTGCGTCCGGTGTCGCGGTTCGGTCTGATCGCCCGCGGCGTGGTGTTTATGGAGATCGCCCTGTTCCTGGTCGTCAGCGGTTCGACTTATAAGGCGATGGATCCGCCCGGCATGAAGGACGCACTCGATGCGCTGCAGAATCTGCCGGCCGGTGCTGTGATTTTGATGGTGATGGGGCTGATCGCTTTTTCGGTCTATAGCTTCGTCGAAGCGGCCTGGCGCAAGATCAATACGGATGTGCCAGGAGTCCCGCGTGTCTGGCCTTACGAGGCAAGGGTCTGCATCGCGCAAATCCTGACGCGGTGGCCTGCCAACGATGGCAATTTCACAGGCACCGAACCGATAAACCAACGCCGGGCCAGCCCTACAAGGGCGTCAATTCAGCGTAGCTGGCGACGCCAAGGTCAAACAGACCGGCCATGTGCGCAGCACCGAAATCCAGTGGATCAGCGTCCATATCGGAGGGCAGCGCCGCGTAGCGCAGCTGGACTTTGTGGCGATGGGCAAACGCGGTGGCCATCGCCAGGTGCATGCGCAAATTGGCCCGGCTGAGTGAGTCGAACGATCGACTCATGATCGCCACTGCACCGCCGTTCAACTGGTTGTTGCGGGGCGCCATTGGCGCGTTGATGATGATGAAGATCTTGCCCGGCATCAGGCTGGGTTGATTGATTTGCCACTGTACCAGCGCTTCCGGCAGCAACATGAACGGTGAGTTGATTCCTCCGTCAGCGTGCATTTCCGACGTTTCACCGTCGGCAATCGGTACCGGCGGAAAGATTCCCGGGACGCTGGCCGACGCCGTCATGATGGTGCGAAACAACGCCAGGGCTTGTTGCTCGTTGCCGGGTTCCCGGGCGGACAGGGCAATCGCCCCCATGTCCCAGATGTGCGTTTCCTGAGTATCGAGATTGGTGGTGGCCACCAGCAATCGGCGACCCCGGCAATGCTGGTCGGCAACGGCCTGCAGTAACGCGGGACTGGTGTAGCGCTCGACGAGCTCGGCAAGCGGTTCGCCGCTGTATAGCGACGGTCGGGCCAGCATGCCAAGGCCGCGCTCTGTCAATTGCGTGGCGCCCACGCTGCGGTAACCCTGTATCAGACGGGGATCCCAGTATTTGCCGGCGAAGGCCAGCGGGGCGATCAATGCCCCGGTGCTGACGCCGGTCACCAGATCAAATTCAGGGCGAGTACCGCTGCGGCTCCAGCCCACCAGAACCCCGGCGCCAAACGCACCATTGGCGCCTCCTCCGGAAATGGCCAGTGCCGTGATGCTCGTGCGTCCGGCCTTTTCGCGATCTACCTCCCAGGACTGCATGAACGCCATGGATTGTTCGGCGTTATCGGCCACAAAACGAAAGCGCTTCAGAGAAGAAAACTGGCGAGTCGGCTGGGGGGTTGAAACCGTGTCAATCATCGGTCGACTGAGCGAACCACACCCGCTCAACATCAGTTCGAGGGTGAGCATGATCAATACCAGCACGCGGCGCGATGTCTGACACAAAGGCTGATCGCTCATAACAAAACATCCCCTGGAAAAAAATCGGCAACATCGTGGGGAAGCAAGATGGAAGGAAGAATAGCGCACCCCAAAAACAATCGTCTGCTTATTGCCTGCCGCATTAACCATCTGAACAGACAGGTTTCCTGCGATATTATTTTGATTCTCAGGCGCTTACCCGGATGGGCGCGGAATCGATAACCAACCTGGCATCTTAATGGCTGGCATGGGCAATCGATATGACATATAACCCCGAATAACGGCCAGCTGAAAAATTTGAAAATTCCATATAATCGTTTTGAAGACTAGTTATCGCGACAACTTGACAAGCTTGCGCCGAGAATTTATTTCACCTCGCTCCCGACACACTGAAACAACGCCACTGCAGGCGAAAACCGAGCCTCGAAACGCCCATGAATTCGATTGTCCACGACCCCCTCCGCCCCACCGAATCGCTTTCGTTACCGCGCATTCTGGTATTTCTTGCTTACCCGCAGATGGGCTTGCTGGATTTGACGGGGGCCCAGACTGTGTTCTGGGCGGCCTCCAAAGCCATGAACGAACGCGGACTTGCGGGTTACGAGCTGCACACTGCCAGCCTCGAGGGTGGATTGATCGCCACCGCCGAAGGCCTGTCGGTGCACACGACAGCCCTGCATTTGTTCAATGACAGCAGTGTCGATACCTTGATCGTGCCGGGCGCGCCGAACATTCGTCAGGCCATGATCGATGGCGTCGCGCTGGTGGACTGGCTGCGCGAGGCTTCGGTCAAGGCAAAACGCACCGCTTCGGTGTGCAGCGGTACATTTCTGCTGGCCCAGGCCGGCTTGCTCGAGGGGCTGCGTGCTGCCACGCATTGGGCGATGTGCGACATGCTGAAGAGCGGTTTCCCGACGATCGACGTCGACGTCGATGCCATTTTCATTCAGCAAGGCTCGGTCTGGACTTCGGCGGGCGTCAGCACCGGCATCGACATGGCGCTGGCCCTCGTGGAGGCTGATTGCGGTCGCGAAGTGGCGTTGCAGGTGGCGCGAGAATTGGTGGTGTTTCTCAAGCGGCCCGGTGGCCAGGCGCAGTTCAGCCTGTTGCTGCAATCGCAAATGGACGAAAGCTCCGGCTTCGACGCATTGCATCTTTGGATCAGCGAAAACCTCAGTGACGCCAACATGACCGTTGAATCACTGGCTCGCCAGGCGCAAATGAGCCAGCGCAATTTTGCCCGGGTCTACAAACGCAAGATCGGCCGCACACCGGCAAAGGCCATCGAACTGTTTCGCATGGAAGCCGCACGGCGGATGCTCGAAGACTCGCAGCGCAACATTGATCAGATCGCCCAGCTGTGTGGTTTTGGCGATGAGGAGCGCATGCGCTACACCTTCCATCGCCATCTCTCGATTTCACCGCGCGAATACCGCAGTCGGTTCTCACGCTGACGCCAGGCGTTTTCTCTGCAACCAGCCGAGCAAGCCGCTTCGCTTGATCTGTTCAGGTTTCTTAGCGACCACCGATTCACGAATGTCTTCGCGCTGGTGCTGCAAGTTATCCAGCGCCAGTTGCAGATCGCTGAAGTGTTCCAGATGCATGCCTAGCATGGCTTTCTCGATCCGGAACAAGCGCCCGCTGGTGATGCTGCGAAACTCGGCCCGTGACCGACCTTGCGCGAGAATGCCCTCCTCGCCCATGATTTCGCCTGGCCCCATTCGCGCGGCTTCAATGAAGCGCTCGCCGTCATGGATCGACGCCGAGATCACGCCGGTACTAATGACCATCAGGCACTCCGCCACTTCCTCGAAACCGAGAATCACCTGATTGGCCTGGTAGTCCACCGTCGTCATGTGACCGGCCAGCCGGTCGCGATCTTCGAGGCTCAACGAGCGGAAAACCCGGACCTCCTCCAGCAAGCGTCGCGGACGACTCCAGGTCTGAATGTCCGCCGCCGTTCCCCAACTGACGCCGGACGCTTCGAGGTGTCGATACGCGAGGTCGAACATCAGGTTGCGCACTTCCGTCTTGCGCGACATCGATTCGATGAAGCCCTTGAGCTCATATTCGTTGTATTCCAGGTGCGAGCTTTTGACCGAGACCTTGGGGGCAAATCCGGGCAGCAAGGCGCGCGTGCCTTGAAGGGCCTTTTCCAGTGCGTCGATTGCCTGTCGCGGGCGTACGGTGCTCGGAATCGCCATGACGATACTGACGCCATGCACATTGCCAGGCCGGCTGAAGTTGAGGATTTTGGCTTTCGCCGCCACCGAATTCGGTACCACCGCCATGGCGCCCAGGTCTGTCAGCAAGTGAGTTGAACGCCAGTCGATCTCGACCACTTTGCCTTCGGTGCCGTCGATGGAGATGCGGTCATCCAGTTCGTACGGCTTGGTAGTGTTGAGCACAATGCCCGAGAACACATCGCTCAAGGTACTTTGCAACGCGAGGCCGACGACGATTGCCATCGCCCCCGACGTGGCCAGCAGTCCCTTGACCGGTAACTGCAGGACATACGCAGCCGCCCCGACAATGGCGATCAGGAAAATCGCCGCGCCGATCACGTCGTGCAACAGGCGCGAAGTGTGGCCTTCGCGCGAGGTCAGGCCATTGCTCAAAATCACCGTCAGGGTCCTGGCCGCAAACAGCCACCAGGCGATGCCCAGGACGGTCGCCATCAGGTTGAGGATCGCATCCTCCGGCCATAACGGCGGCTGCAACGGGCTGATACTTGCCGCCGTCAGCACCCAACAGAACGCCACGAACAGGGCAATCCGCGAGCAGACTCGCCAGCCAGGCCGGGTGATGCCCAGGCAATGCCAAAGTGACAAGTCGAGCAGGATCAGGACTGCGCCGATGATCAAAGGGTGAGCTTGCAATAAATTGAGCATGGACTTTCCCGGATATCTGGATCTGTTCGCTTCAGGCAACCGCTGAAATGAAGTGATCGACAGGCGTCAGTCGCGCAAGCGAAGCATCCTGTTCGCAGAGAAACGCGCTGCACCGCGCGCGCAGCCAACGTTCACCTGGATCGTTATGCGTCGCCCCGCGCCAGACCATCGACAGCTCTCGCTGCGGCAGATCGAGCGGGGCAAATTCGGCGCGCAACCCGCCGATCATCGCCATGGATCGGGCGATGTAATCCGGGACGATGGCAATCATGTCGCTGTCGGCCAGCAGCATCGGCAGCGCGCTGAACTGCGGGACCGTCAGCACAACTTTGCGCTGACGTCCGAGGTGGCTCAGCGCGCGATCAGCCTCTTCAATGACATTGCCCATTGATGACACCACGACATGGGGGCGACAGCAGAATTCATCCAACCCCAACTCCCCGGACTGCGAATCGGCACGCAACAGCATCGGGCGTATTGGCCGCAGTCCTTTGCGCCGGGCGTTGGCGGGCAGCTCCAGGGTGTGGCTGATGCCCAGGGATATTTCCCCCGAGGCCAACAATTGCGACATCTGCCAGTGATCCGCGCGGCGCACCACCAGCGTCATGTTCGGCGCCTCGATCCGCAGACGACGCAGCAGCGATGGCAACAGCGCGTATTCGACGTCATCCGAAAGACCGATATGAAAGGTCGCCTCGCTGGTGCCGGGGTCGAATGCCTGACACCGGCTCAGGGCCGCCGCGATGCCATCCAGCGCGGGCGCGAGGTTGGAAAAAATCTCTTCCGCCCGGGAAGTCGGCTCCATCAAACGGCCCGACCGAATGAACAGCGGATCGTCGAACATCAAACGCAAACGGCCGAGCGCACTACTGATGGTCGGTTGACCGAGAAACAGCTTCTCGCCGACACGACTTACATTTCGTTCGTGCATCAGCGACTCAAAGACCACCAGCAGATTGATGTCAGCACGACGCAGGTCATTTCTGTTCATCATGGAAACCGCCCGGCCATGTGGCCATTGAGGTTGGGTAAATAGCGTCTCACCTCCCCCCTTCAAGCAATCCGGAGTAGCGATTCGCGGTGTATGCACAGGTTATGCGGGTGACCGGCAGACGTATGTCCTACCTGAGGACAGGCCATTCATCCATGGGTGTGCCGTTTCATACTTGAGTATGGGAACGATGAAAAATCCGGGACTGCCTGTGCCAGCGATGGCGCCCGTGAAATCTCCATCGCCGGCAAGCCGGGCTCTCCTGCAGCTTCGCGGCTGTCCGACAGTCCGCGTGGCTGTTTTTCAGGGGTTTATGTCCTATCAGATGCGAACGATTGCTTCTACGATAGCCCCCATGCTCCGCCCCCTCGAAATCAGGAGTGCATGACCCCAATGAAAAACAACAGGTCTGCCACTGCGCGCAAAGCGCCGCCGTTTTTCAGCAACGTCTTCGGCACAGCGCCGCGCATGCCCAGCCTGAGGACTGCCGAAGCCGCCATCAGCATCAGCCCCAACCCGTTGATCAACGCCCTGGGATGGCTGATCGGACTGGTAGTGGCCTGCGGAATCGTGGTGATCAATTCCGAGACCCACACCGACCTCGCTCCGACGATTCTCTACATCACCCTGTTACTGATGGCGGCCAATCTGTTCTCCATCAACGCGGTGATCTCCATTGCGCTGATGTGCATCCTGTTGCTGACGGCGATGTTTCTTTACAACGGCGGTTATCAACGCTGGGATTCGACCACAGGTTTTTTCCGCTGCCTGACCGCCCTGTCAGCGATTACTTTCCTGGCCCTGCGCAGCAAATACGCGGCTGACCGCCTGCGTCATAACGAGGTCTACCTGATCGGTGCCCAACGCTTGAGCCAGACCGGTAGCGTCGGTTTTCGGGGTGACGGCGAAGAAATGTCCTGGTCGGACGAATCGGCGCGGATTTTCGAATACCCGCTGACTCAACCCCCGACCGCTGCAATGGTTGTGGCGCGCGCCCACCCCGATGATCTGGCCTCGGTATACGAAGTGTTTGCCAAGGCGGCCCGGCATGAGCCGCTGATCGAAATCAAACACCGGCTGCTGATGCCCGACGGTCGCATCAAACACGTGCACATGATTGCCAGCCCGCTGTTTAAACAGCAGGAAAGCTGCGAATACCTTGGCGCGATCATGGACATCACCGCCAGCAAGGAGGCTGAGACGGCGCTCTTTTGCGCTCAAGCGCAGCTGGCGCACGTTACCCGCGTCACCTCGTTGGGTGAGCTCGCTGCGTCGATTGCCCACGAAGTGAATCAGCCACTGAGCGCGATCACCAGCAGCGGCGAAGCCTGTCGACGCTGGCTGGATCGGCCTGTTCCAGACCTGAACGAAGCGCTGCAATCGCTGGATCGAATCATCGCCAGTTCGTGCCGCGCCAGTGATGTCATCAGCCGCATCAGGGCACTGTCGCGCAAATGCGATCCGTTGCGCCAGCCGGAATCACTCAACAATATCGTCAGTGAGACCCTGGGCCTGGTCCAGCAAGAGATGGCGCACCACAACATCAGCCCGCAAGTCGAACTGTTGGCATTTTCTGGCCAAGTCCAGGTGGATCGGGTACAACTGCAGCAAGTGATCATCAACCTGATCATCAACGCCTGCCACGCCATGGGCGCGGTGAAAGTGCGTGATCGCGTGTTGCATGTGCGCACCTGGATCAGTGACGACGAGGCGGTGGTGGAAGTGGCGGACCAGGGCTCGGGCATCGCCGCCGACGTCTTGCCATCACTGTTCACCCCGTTTTTCACCACCAAGGAAAGCGGGCTGGGGATGGGTTTGTCCATCTGCCGCTCGATCATTGATTTTCATGGCGGGCGGATCTGGGCAATCAGTACCGTCGGCCAGGGTACGTCGTTCAAATTCGCATTGCCGTTGCTGACCAGCGGCGGCGCGAACTGAACCACCCGACCCGACACCCATTGCTGAATCAGGACTACCGCCCTCTATGGAAGCCCCATGAACGAACATCACCCCATGAACAAAGTCGTCAACAATGAGCCGCTGGTCTTCATCGTCGATGATGATGCACCGCTGCGTGAGGCACTCGGCAGTTTGTTGCGCTCCATCGGATTGCAGGTCGAACTGTTTGGTTCTGTTGCCGATTTCATGAGCTACCAGCGCCCCGATATTGCCAGTTGCCTGGTACTCGACGTGCGGCTGCAGGGCACCAGCGGGCTGGATTTTCAGCACGAGTTGGTGGCGGCCAATATCAACCTGCCAATTGTGTTCATGACCGGTCACGGCGACATCGCCATGACGGTGCGGGCAATGAAGGCTGGCGCCGTAGATTTCCTGGCCAAACCCTTTCGGGAGCAGGACTTGATCGACGCCGTTTCCGCCGCCCATACCCGGGACAAAGTGCGCCGCGAATCCGAGCGTGGCAACGATGAACTACGCGGCCGCTACGCGACGCTGACGCCAAGAGAACAAACGGTGATGGCGCTGGCGGTATCGGGCCTGATGAATAAACAGATTGCCGGCGAAATCGGCTTGAGCGAAATCACAGTCAAGATCCATCGCGGTCAGGCCATGCGCAAAATGTTCGCCCGCTCCTTCGCCGATCTGGTGCGCATGGCACAAGCGCTCGGCCTCAACCAGACTCAATAAGGCTTCTATACGCACGTATAGTACGCCGAGCGTCAGGACGGCGTATCTTGCGATGATGACGGGCGCCCTCGATGGGCTACCCGAGATCAGCCCAGGTATAGAAATGTCCTACACCGCTGTTGTTTCCGTTGTTGACGATGACGAGTCCGTGCGAGCTGCCCTGGACAGTTTGTTGCGCTCCCACGGCTATACGGTACGGGTGTATGCCACCGCTGAAGCGTTTCTTTCATCCGCCGCGCCACAAGACACCGGCTGCCTCATCTCCGATATACAAATGCCCGGCATGTCGGGCATTCAAATGTATGACGAGCTATCCGCCAGGGGCATCCGGGTCCCGGTCATTTTCATCACCGGCTACCAGGGCTCACCGCCGCGAGTCAGCGCCGAAGCACCTGAACCCATCGCGTATTTTCCAAAACCCTTCCCTTGCGGCGAACTCGTGGCCTGCGTCGAAGATGCCCTCACTCGCCACGCCTGAAAGCCGTTCCACCCTGTTTTAATACTTTGGTATGCCCGCCTCATACCTAGACGTGTCGCCACTGACCCTAGGTAGAAGTGCCCTGCCTCCCCCCCCTCGATAACATCCCCTACAGCGAACCGAAACGGATTAAGTGCCGCGCTTATCCATCAAGCCACGCACCTGGATCAAGCCGCGACGCGGTCACGCTTAAACCGACAATCCATTTAATGATCGACTTTGTCTTCCGGAGTAATCCCATGAAACAGAACATTCTAGTAATTGGCGCAGGGTTTGGTGGCGTATGGAGCGCATTGGGCGCAGCCCGTCTGTTGGATAAGCATGACCGCAACGACGTGCAGATCACCCTCCTCGCGCCCCAGGCAGAACTGCGCATCCGTCCGCGCTTCTACGAGGCGGACGTGCACACCATGATGGCGCCGCTCGGTGATCTGTTCGACGCCGTGGGTGTGAAATTCGTCAAGGGCACCGCCGACAACATTGATGTCGATAAAAAGCAGGTTGCCTACAGCGATGTGTTCGGCACCCAAGGGATCCTGAGCTACGACCGACTGGTACTGGCCGCCGGTAGCCGCGTAGTTCGCCCGGCGCTTGAAGGCATCATCGAACACGCCTTCGATGTCGATCAGATCGAAGAAGCCACGCGTCTCGAAGCCCACATAAAGGCACTCAAGGATCTGCCGGACAGTGCTGCACGCAACACTGTAGTCGTCGCCGGCGGTGGCTTCACTGGGATTGAAACGGCAACCGAAATGCCGGCCCGCCTGCGTTCCGCCTTGGGCGACGATGCCAGGATCCGCGTGATCGTGGTGGATCGCGGTCCGCAAATCGCCGCGTCGATGGGTGACGGGATTCGTCCTTCCATCGTTGAAGCATCCAAACACCTGGGCATCGAGTGGGTGCTCAACGCTTCGGTCGCCTCGGTGGATGCGGGCGGCGTGACCCTGGCTGACGGTCAGCGCATCGAGTCCAGCACGGTGATCTGGACCGTCGGCTTCCGCGCCAGTCCGTTGACTGAACAAGTGGTCGGTACCCGCGATCCGCAGGGTCGCCTGCACGTCGATGGCAACCTGAAAGTGCTGGGGCATGCCGATGTGTATGCCGCCGGCGACGTGGCGTACGCCGCCACCGACGACCTTGGAAATTTTGCCGGCATGTCCTGCCAGCATGCCATCAGCCTGGGCCGTTACGCCGGCAACAACGTCGCGGCGGATCTGCTGGGTGTCGAACCGATTACCTACAGCCAGCCCAAATACGTGACTTGCCTGGACCTCGGTGCATGGGGCGCAGTCTTTACCGAAGGCTGGGACCGTCAGTTGAAACTAGTCAAGCACGAAGCCAAGGAGCTCAAGACGCAAATCAACACCGTGTGGATCTACCCGCCGGTGGCTGATCGCGCGATCGCGCTGGCGGCTGCCGACCCGTTGATTCCTGTGGCCTGACCCACCTTGCAATGAATACTCGTGGCCACGGCAGACCGAGCCGCAACTCGGCTGCCGTCGAGGGCTGCGGGCCTTCATTGCGCTTCACTGTGCACTTCCAGAGTGACCCGACATGTACGGCTTTTTCGAGAATCCGATCCGAGTGTTGAAGCTGTCTCACGTACTGTTGATCGGCGGGCTGCTCATGCTGCTGGTCGGGATCATCCTGGCTTATTTCTGTGATGCCTACCTGACGTTGCCCGCTCTGGTCGGTTCCCACGCGATGACAATTCTTGGTCCGACCGCGATCAAACTGGGCTACGTGATGCGACTGCTGGCGTTCAATCGACTGCGCCTCAATCGCGTCGCGACAGGCGACTGCATCGTCGCGTGATCCAAACGCTCTTCCCTACCCGGCTCAGCGCTCTCCTTGCTGAACCGGCACTTCCCAAACGCCCGCCACTCGATTTTTTGGCGGGCGTTTTTTTTGTCTGTGCAATAAGCGCGAAGCCCTGCCAGCCCGATCCTCCCTGTATTCATGCCACCCACAGGAGCCCGGCTTGCCGGCGATAGCGCCCGTGAAATCGCCATCGCCAGCAAGCCGGCTCCTACAGTTGATCGATGGCGTGTTTGGTTATCGGGTTCGCATGAAGATGCCGTTGTGTACGCCAGCAACGCTTGCCACTGCGCACATTCAAGCCACCGCCATCTCACAGCTCAGCGCAGGCAAAGCAATCGAAAACACGGCACCTTCGCCCTGATTGCTGGTAGCCCAGATTCGCCCCTCGTGAAACTCGATAATCGAACGGCAGATCGACAGCCCCATGCCCAGTCCGTCAGCCTTGGTGGTGAAGAATGGATTGAACAACGACGGCAACGCCTCTGCGCTGATACCCACGCCGCAATCGCGGACTTCCAGCATCGCCTCGCGGTCATGCACCCAACTGCGGATTTTCAATAGCCGGGTGCGCGGATCGACCTCGGTCATTGCCTGGCAGGCGTTGATGATCAGGTTCAGGATGACTTGCTGCAGCTGCACCCGGTCCGCGCTGATGTGCACCGGTGTCACCGCCAGTTCCACGCGCAATTTCACGTGACTGCGGCTCAACTCGTACTGCACCAGGCCCAGGGTTTCACTGACGATCTCGTTGAAGGACTCGCGCTGGCGTTCAGGGTCGCCATTGCGCGACAGCGTGCGGATGCGCCGGATGACTTCACTGGCGCGCGTAGAACTGCTGATCATCCGGTCCAGCGACATGCGCACTTCGCCCAGGTCAGGTTCGCTGCGGTCGAGCCAGCGGTGACAGGCTTCGCCGCTGGTCCTGATCGCCGCCAGCGGTTGGTTGACCTCGTGCGCAATCGACGCCGCCAGCTCGCCCAGCGAAGTGACGCGCGTGACGTGGGCCAGTTGCGACTGGGATTGAAACAGCGCGTCCTCGGCTTTTCTCGCCGCTGTCACGTCCATCACGGCACCAACGTACTCGACGCCGCCATGCTGGACAGGCAACGGGTTGGCGATCATGTGGATGTGCTTGATCCGCCCGTCCGGCATCTGCAATCGATGCTCGACTTCCAGGCGCGGTTCGTGGCGCGAGAGTTGATCGAATACGGCTTCCACGAGATGCCGGTCATCCGGGTGCGTACGAGCGAGAACCTTGAGCATGCTCGGCGCTTCCTTCAACGAGTACTCGAAAATCCTCGCCGTTTCCGCCGACCAGAACATCTCCGAGCGGTCCACTCGGAACCCCACGCTGCCCACCTGACTCAGCCGCTGCGCACCCACCAGATAAGTTTCGTTGCGCCGTAATGTGTCCGCCAGATACTTACTGCGCACCGCCAGAAAAGTGATGGCGGACAGCGAAACAATGCAACGCACATAGGCACCGACGGCTTCGGTGTTCAGGTAGTCGCGCTCGACGATAAAAATGATGGTCAACACCGACAGGCACGCCAATGCAACGGTGATCACCAGCTTCACCGAAAACACATTGGCGGACATCAGCACGAGGGTGACGTAGAGCACGGTTGTCGCCACACTCAAGTTGGTAAAGAACTTGAATACAACGACAAAAGAGGCGACAAGCAACGCAATCAACAGCGCCATTGCGTCAGTCTGCAGGTAATCTTTTCTCAGCGTCACGGGCGTCATGGTTTGTCCGGGTTTAACGGGTCAACGGAGTGCCCGCAGCGGACCGTTAGCCCCGCACCGAGCTACTGGAAATCTACGTTTTGAACGTCTGAAACGTCGCCCGAATATAGTGAAAATGCGGCGTGCGCGACAGGACAAATAACCCTGAAATCACGCCGCCGCCAAGGCGTCAGGCAGCGACACTTCTTCTTCGCCATCCAGAAAAACCGTACCCGCCGGAGGCTCCATGATGAGCCGGCCCCAGACACCCTCACCGTTGCTGCCGACACAGTGAAAGGCGTGCGTAGAAAAATAGGCGGTCGTTCCATAGGAAGCTGGCGCCGGGTGAGACGCCAGCAACTGAGGTTGTAGTTTGCCGTCGGGGAAACGCGCTTCATACGCTTTGATGTTTTCCGGATCAGGTTTGCCGGTCTCCGGATCGGCTACGCGCGCTTGCAGGAAAGCGACAAACGAAGCGGATGTCGCGGCGAAAAAACCGGCCCGGAAATCATCAGCAAATCGTAGGCGTCCGCATCGTTTTTCATGCGCAATGACAAGCCGCGGACTGTCCGGCTTTTATCCGATACGTTCGGGTTGCCGCCGCCCACTGAAAAACGCAACACAGCGGGTACGCTGAGTGCGCGACCAACCCTGTGTGTGCCGGGCCATGGCGTCGTTTTTCTCGGAAGCCACCAGGCAACCGGCGGCGGACCACTGCCTGCGGGGGGAACGGTTGATCTGTCAGGATCTGATCCGACGGCCGGTGCGGGACGAGGCGTAACTTCCAGTGACTCTCAGCCCGTTGCTAGTACCATCAAAGCATCAAGACACCGGCTCGCGCCGATAGCGCCCGGGCGATTTGCCATGAACACGGCGGAAGGCGACACCGAAGGCGGCATCGGACAGATAGCCCAGTGACGCGGCTATCGTCGAGACGCTGTCGACGCTGTTAAGCAAGCGCGAGGCCGCAACACGCATCCGCCAGCACGTCGCATATTCGACTGGCGCCTGACCCACGCGCAACTTGAACAAGGCAGCGAAACTCGAGCGGGACATACAGGCGATGTCCGCCATTTCCGCCAGCCTCCAGTTTCTTTCCGGCTGCAGGTGAACGGCTCGAAGCACTGCGGCAGTCGCGGGATTTTGCAACCCACCCAGCCAACTCAAATCAGCCGCATCGGCGGTCGAGATGTGATGCCTGAGCGCATGCATGAAAATCAGCCGCAGCAGGTCATTGCACATTGCATAAGCGCCCACCTGGTTCGACTGCCATTCGCGATCGAGTTCATCGAGCAACCAGGCAAATGATGATGCAGCCCCCGATTGCGCTCGGATGATGACGGCGGGCGGCAACAGATCGATCAACTCCGCGGCGCCCGGACTGCCCAGGGAAACGCTGCCGCCCAATAATTCCACGTCGTCGCCGCCACCCAATGTCGCAGACGCACCGTCATTCGAAAAAACGTCGTCAGCGTCCACGGCCTCGACTTCCGGCGCGCTCGCCAAGATGAACGGAGTGCGCGACACCACGAAACAGTCACCGGCCCGCAGATGCCGGGCCGGCCTGTTTTGCATCAGCAGCCAACACTCGCCCCGCCGCACGACATTGAATTTCAACTCGATCGGACGAAAACGTAAGGCCCAATCGCCGCCGGCCAGCAAACGCACTGAGCAGGCTGCGCGCAAGCCCGCCAGGGCCAACACGTCAGACAACGGATCAGAGGTTGCATTCTGGATGATCAAGATAGAAATCCGGATGTATTGAACTGGTTCGTCCAGGGAGCTTAAACAACAATGAAGTCCTCCGATACCCGCGAAGGATATTTCCCACCATGACGTTCCAACTCTCCATCCAAACGCCGTTAAACGCCGCCAGTACTGCCGCCGAGGTCATGGCCGGCGTCGATCTGACCGGACAACTCGCCGTCGTTACGGGCGGTTATTCCGGGATCGGTCTGATCATCGCTAAAAGCCTGGCCAATGCCGGGGCCCACGTCTTCGTGCCCGCCCGGGACCCGGAACGTGCACGTGCCGCGCTGGGCGACACCGAAGGAGTGACCGTCGCGGCCATGGATCTTTTGCTGCCGGATTCGATTCAAGCGTTTAGCCAAGGCATCGTCAGCGGCGGTCAACCCGTGTCGCTGCTGATCAATTGCGCAGGCGTGATGGCGACCCCCTTGAGTCGCGATACCGACGGGCACGAAGGCCAGTTTGCAACCAATCATCTCGGTCACTACCGACTGACATGCGGCCTGTGGCCTGCCCTCGTCGCCGCTGATTCGGCTCGGGTGATTGCAGTGTCGTCGCGAGGACACCAGATTGCCGAGGTCGATTTTTCGGACATCGATTTCCGCCGCCGCGCTTACGACAAGTGGGTTGCCTACGGCCAATCCAAGACCGCCAATGCGCTGTTTGCAGTGGCTCTGGACCGACGCGGTCGCGAGCAAGGCGTACGGGCGTTTTCGTTGCACCCGGGGCAGGTATTGACCGACCTTGCACGTCACTTGACCGCAGATGAAATTACCGCGTTTGACGTACTGGATGAACACGGTCGACCACGCGTGACGCCGGAGGCCGGGCTGAAAACGATTGAGCAAGGTGCCGCGACTGCTCTGTGGTGCGCGACGAGCATCGAGTTGAATTCAATGGGTGGCGTTTACTGCGAAGACTGCAATATCGCACCGATCAACGAATCGGCGCCGGGGCGTAAAGGCGTGGCGAAATGGGCCATCAATGCCGATTTTGCCGAACGCCTCTGGACCTTGTCGGAGCAGTGGACAGGCATGACGATCGCGTGAGTCCATGAACTGTTGGCGCCAGCGTCGATGCGCAATAAAGCCCGCAATACACTGTGGTGCGGGCCAAAACACTTGCCTTGGATGAATCAGTAATCCCAGATAGCCGCAACCCAGCGAAAGGCGTCTCCGTCGATTGCGACCCGCCCGATGGAGGGGAACGGCAGGTGCGTGGCGACCAGCAGTTCACCGCTCGCCGCCGCCTCTTGCATGAGGCGCACGCGCACGCGAAACGACTCCTCGGGATCATGTTCAAAGCCGTTATGCCATTCCGGGTGGTCGAAAGCGACCGGGAACAGGGCGTCGCCGGCGAAGGTCAGCTTTTCGCCACCGGAGGTCACATAGACCACGGCGTGCCCGGGGGTGTGACCACCGGTGAGTTTGACCACCACGCCCGGCGCCACCTCATATTCGTCTTCGAACGTGCGCAGTTTGCTGTGAAACGCTTCCATGAACTGATTGGCCGTTGACCGCAGCACGTCCGGCACTGGCGCCGGCATGGTGGTGAGGGAAAAATCCGGCGCTTTCCAGAACTCAACTTCGGTCGCCGACACGTGGATTCGCACGTCCGGACGCAGGCGGTTCTTCACCTCATCAACGAGTAATCCGCCAATGTGGTCCATGTGCATGTGGGTGATCACCACATCGGTGACAGACGCGAGATCGATGCCGGCGGCTTCGAGGCGCTTGGGGAACTGCCCGGCCCGTGGAAAGCCCGGGAATTGCCCGCCCAGGCCTGCGTCGACGAGTATGGTCTGGTCACCGCTGCGCACCACCAGCACGTTGAGCGGCCAATCGAAGGCGTCAGGCCCCAGGTACTGGTCCTTGAACCATGCTTCGCGGTCAGTCTGTTCGACGTTGGTCGACATGGTCGAAGTCGGCAGAGGCAGCACTCCGTCGCTGACCACCAAAACATCAATCTCGCCGATCCGCAGTGCATAGCGCGACGACACCAGCTCTTCGGCCCACGAACCGTCGTTGCGTGAAGCCGATTGCAGTCCGCTGTTTCTCTGCTGTATTCCATCGGTTTGGGTCAGGGAGTTCAAATGCGTTGTCATGGTCTTTCTCCGGATGCGAGAGCGACGGATCGCCAAGAAATCCAGTGTGCAGCGCGACCCGCTGCGCGGGTACCATATCTAGGTATTCGGGACCATACACAGGTATAGGTTCCAGTGGCCAACCCTCATCGTGAAGTCGCCCGCCCATGCCCATCGCCGACAACCTTCGCATTCACATTCGCGGCCACGCTGCTGACTCTGACACCCGGGCTCGATACTGCGTTGATACTCAGAACCGCCACAATGGAAGGCAAACAGCAGGCGTTGCGTGCGGCCCGAGGAGCAGGCGCATGTCGCAAGAAAGGTCGATCGTAATCTGGTCAATATTCAGGATCTGTCGGCTCAAACCGCTGCGGGCGCCAACCAGATAAACTCGTCCAGCCAGGAACTCTCTCACCTGGCGCTTTCATTCAATGCGATGGTCGGGAAATTCGCCCTGTGAGATCTGACACATCCAGAACATGAACATCCTCTTCACATCAACGCGCTGGGAGGCAGGGTAAATTGAATGACAGCCCCTCGGGGCTGGTTCTCGCTCGCCCAAAGACGACCACCATGCGCCTCAATAATCGAGCGGCAGATCGACAGCCCCATTCCCAGGCCAGTCGGCTTGGTTGTGTAAAAAGCGGCGAACACTTGCTCGGCATGACCTGACGCGAAGCCCGGTCCTGTATCGCTCACGCTCACGAGTACGCTGCCGCCCTCTTCCATCGCTGCGCTGACGTCTAAACGTCTCTCGCCTTCGTCAACACTACCCATGGCCTCCAAGGCATTGAGGATCAGGTTCAGCAACACCTGCTGCAGTTCTACACGATCACCATCGATGAGGGGCAAGGATGGGGCCAGTTGCGTGTCTACCGATGCGCCGCTGTCTGAGGCCTGGCTACGGGTGAACTCGATCATCTCGCGGATCGTCAGGTTTATATCCATTGGTGCTTTTTGCGGCGGAGCCTTGCGGATATGTCCACGGATGCGATCGAGTACTTGCGCCGCGCGATGTGAATCCTGGATCAGTCGACCAAGCACCAGTTTTACTTCGCCGAAATCCGGTGGCTGGGCGCCCATCCAGCGCAGTGCAGCGTGAGCGCCCATGACTGTAGCGGCGATAGGCTGGCTGACTTCATGAGCGATAGAGGCCGCAAGCTGCCCCATCGTCGCGACCCGGTTGGCGTGGGCCAATTCTGCCTGCACATCGCGATAGCGCTGTTCACTCTGGCTGGCCTTTGCTTCCGCCTGTTTACGTTCGGTCAGGTCGAGCACAAAGGCGACGCCCTCCTTGCAACCCGGTCCGAACGTGACCAAACCGATGATGATGGGCAGCAAACTGCCGTCTTTGCGGATGTATTCCTTTTCAAACGGACGGGCGCTCCCCACTTTCAGCGTTTCCAACAAAGCCAGTTCGCTGGCGTCGCGATAGGCCGGCGCAGTCAGATCTCTCCAGCGAATACGACCCGAGACAATATCCTCTCGCTCGTAGCCCACCATGACCAGAAAAGCATCGTTGGCGTCGGTGATTTCACCGTCGGCATTCCAGAAAATAATGCCGATGATGTTTGCATCGACTAGACGTCGAATCTTTGTTTCGCGCTCAGCGACGTCGCGATACAAACGAGCATTCTCCAGTGAGATCGCCGCCTGGGATGCCACCAGCTTCAAAACGGAAATTCGCACAGGGCTGAACGCGCGGGAAGTCAGTTTGTTTTCGAGGTACAGCGCGCCGATCAGCTTCGCCTGGTTCATCAAAGGCAGGCAAAGAATGGAGCGCGCAGAATGCGTCAAAAGATAGGGGTCCGTGGCGAATGAAGACTGATTCACCGCATCGTCGATCACGATGGTTTCTTGAGTGCGCAGTACATGGAACAGGATCGACTCGGGCAACAGAGCCCCGGACAGCGCCACATCGGGAAAATGCAACTGAGTACTGTCCTCACCGGTGGAGACCTCGGCCACGACACGATGCGTACTGCCATCAGACAGAATCAACACACCACGTTCAGCACCCGCCTGTTCGATGGCCGTGGACATGACCATGTCGATCAGTTTTTCCAGAACGATCTCACCGGAAACAGCCTGCGATACCTTGAGCACGGTCGTCAGATCAAGCTGTTCGACGGGCGTAGTAATCGTGTTGGTCGGATCAAGCGCAGACTCTTGCGTTGCCAGCCAGGAATACAACGCCTCGAGTTGCCGGACCTTGCCACTGGCGCCCCACCGCAGGTAATCGTAGCGAGCATCCCGCATGTATACCCGAGCGATCTTGGCAAAGCCGCGCGCTGCATAGAAACACGACGCCAGTTCATTGGCGAGCGCCGCGATATGGACAAAACCATTGAGCTGCGCTAATTCGATTGCTTGCTCGTATAAATGCTCGGCCTCTAGCACGCGGCCCTCTAAGCGGGCAATTTCCGCCCCCAACAGCGCGGTATGGCCAGCGAAGTTCTCCGGACAGATAGCTGCCCAAGCTCGCAATTTTCGCTGGTGCTCAGCCATGGTATCCAGCTGTTGTTGACTGGCGCAAGAAACACTGACGCACCGTCCCCCCATCGCGAGCGCGCTGTACAAGTAGTATTCGGCCTCTTCCAAAAACGAATGCGACACCTCGAGTAACGGCTGCGCCCGTGAGGCGGCTTCCAGGGCAGCGTCAAACTCGCCAGCCAAGTAGCGCGCTTGCAATTTTCGGATCCAGTAGCAACAGGTAAGGACCGGAGAGGTCTTGACGACGTGGGCTTCTGTCTCGACTTCATCGAACTGCTCTGAATCAAGGCAACCGAATACCGGTGTCAAGCCACGGAGCATCCGAATCAGCGCCAACTGGCTTTCGAGGAAATCGGTCACCAGGCCAAAACGCACCTTCCGGGTGTAGGCCAGGCCGCGCTCCGCTTCTTGCTGCAGATCGGGTAATCGTTCGCCGGCGAACAGCAAGTTCGAGACGATGATATTGCTGGCGAAAGCGCCATAAGAATAATCGCCGATCCGGTTAGCGGCATCGAACGCTCGATCCAGTAGCTCGCGGCAATAGCGCACAGGTTTCGCCCAACGCGCGACAAATAGCGAGAAGGATAAATAAGTGCGTGCCCCGTAGCGTGCCAAGCCCCTTCGCTCAACCAATTCGCAGCCCAGCTGTCCGAATCGAAACCCGGCCTGGTAGTCGCCGAATCGCTGCCCGGTGACCAAGGAGAGATTGGTGTAGGCCACGCACGAGGCATCACTGTTGCCAAATTCAAGGCTGAGGTTGATGGCCTTGCAAATCGTCAGACATGCGAGGTTTGCGTCCGTGTGCAGAGCCGGCGAAAACAGCATGGTCAGCGCGTCCATGGTTGCGAGGGCAACTGCGTCGTCCATCGGCGGTAGATCAATGACTTGCTCAATGGTCTGATTGCCGAGTGTGAGCCAGATGCGCTCGTATTCAGCTCGGGCATCACCCTCGTCCGGGTGGGCACACCACGCTATGCCAACCTGTCGCAGGTAAGAGAGACAGACCGCGACTGCTCGTTCGCTTAGATCGAGGAGTAAGCAGACATTCATGTGCAGGCAGGCGACTTGTCCCTGTTCGACCGTCGACAAGTCGCGACTCGACAGTGCACTCAGGCGCTCGTCTGCGATCGACAGCTTCCCGGTCAGGCATTCACATTCGGCCTGGTTCAACGCCAGAGCGAATTCCAATTCATGCCGATGCGTCCAGCATTCGCCGTCCAGCAACTGCGCACCCATCGTGAAATATTTGAGCGCCAAATCGTAAGCGGTAGACGTCTTGGCGCGTTGGCCAGCGACCAGGTTGTATCGCGCCAGCTGCACTTTTTCATCCTGGTCGAAGATGAGTGAAGCGCCGCGATTAAGCTGGCCGACGATGTCGAAAACCCCATCGTCGCGCAGTTCAGCAGGGGTACAAAAGGCAAGCTGCCGCCCGATCCGAAGATGAGTTTCAGCGCGCGAGTCGATGGCGATCAGCGAATAGGCCGCCTCGCTGATTCGGTCATGAACGAATCGATAGGCACCTTCCTGACGTTCAATCAGCTCTTGGCGAACCGACTCCCACAGCACTTTGTGTAGCTGTGACTGGGTCATATCCATGACCGCCGCCAGCATCTCGATTTTGGCGACGCTACCCATACAGGCCATCTGCTGCAACGCTTGCTGCGTCTCTCCGGGCAGACGAATCAGTCTGGCAACCATGAGGTCGACGACATTATCGGTGTAACCCTTGGCAAGAATGCGATCGGTGTCCCAGCACCACTGTTTCGCTGCAAAATCGAAGGAAAGCAGTTGCTCCTCGGCCAGTGCATGCAGAAACTGGATCACGAAGAACGGATTTCCAGCGGTCTTGTAGTGAACCAACTGGGCCAAGGGCTTGATTCGTGTCACGGCGCAACGGAGAGCGTCGGCGATCATCCGCTCGACGTTCCCGCTGGCAAGCGGTTTCAGTGTGATTTCATCTATCCGCACGCCAGCGTTTCGCAGCGTTTGAAGCTTGAGAGAGAGCGGGTGCGCTACGTCCACTTCGTTATTGCGGTAAGCCCCGATCAGCATGAGATGCTGCAATTGCGAGTGGGTCAGAAGGTCCTCAAGCAAGTCGAGCGTTGCCGCGTCGGCCCACTGCAAATCATCGAGAAACAGTGCGAGCGGATGTTCCGCTCGGGCGAACACGCCTATGAACCTTCGGAACACCAGCAGAAAGCGACGTTGTGCCTGCTGGGCTTCGAGGTCCGGAACGACGGGCTGCTCTGCGACAATGAGCTTCAGTTCAGGAATCAGGTCAGTCATGAGACGTCCGTTCGGACCGAAGGCCTCCTGCAACGCAGTGCGCCAGCTCGTCAGCTCGATGTCGCTCTTGCCCAGGAGTGTTCGCACCAGGCCTTGAAAGGCGTGCACCAAAGCTGAATAGGGAATGTCACGCTGGTACTGTGCGAACTTGCCACTGGCAAGAAGTCCCCGCGATGACACCAGCGACTTGTGCAATTCATTAACGATCGAGGACTTGCCCATTCCGGAATAACCGGAGATCAGCACCCATCCCGGTTCATGGCTTTCAACGATCCGCCCGAACGCGCCGATCAGGTATTCGATTTCGCTTTCGCGCCCGTAGAGCTTCTCAGGGATCTGCAACCGATCGGAAGCACCTTGTTCATCCAGCGTAAAAACATCGATGTTCTGGCGCTGCTGCCACTCGGCCAGGCAATGCCGCAAATCATGCTCGACCCCGACAGCCGTCTGATATCGCTCCTCGGCGGTCTTGGCAAGCAACTTCATTACGACGCTCGAAAGCGCCTGCGGAACCGTGTCGAGTCGCAGATTGGGCGGCAATGGCATTTTTGCGATATGGCAATGCACCCATTCCATGGTATCTGAAGCGGTAAACGGCAGCGCGCCGGTCAACATCTGGTAGAAGGTGACACCCAACGCGTACAGATCACTGCGTGAATCGATTGAACGATTCATCCTGCCGGTCTGTTCAGGCGCCATGTAAGCGAGGGTACCCGCGATGGTATCAGGCGCCTGCCGCTCTCGCGGCAAGCCCGAGGCGAGCCCGAATCCGGTGAGCCGCGCCCCGCCATCTGTGCAGTTGACCAGGAGATGAGTGGGCTTGATGTCCTTGTGAATCAGCCCGCTCTTGTGAAACTTGCCAAGGGCCGCAGCGATGCTGATGGCTAGACGCAAGAAGGTAGCCGTGTCCATTGGACCCGCGAGCATTTTCGACAGCGGTTCGCCGCCGGGGTCTTCCAGCACCAGCCAAGTCTGGTCCCCTTCAGATACCAGTTCTACAGGCCGCGCCGCCCACTCACTGTCCAGCGCATTCTTCAGGCCGAACTCATGAGCAAGTCTATCCAGCGTAGCGGGCAAAGGCTGTTCGGCGGCTGGTCGCGAAACCAGTACATCAACGAGGCCAGTTTCGCCCAAGCGCTGTCCCCGGCTTAGAACACGCTCCCCATCGTCCCAAACCACCTGCATGCCGTCGCCCATCAATGCCTCAACGTTCAGTAATTGTTTAACCGAGAAACGATCGTTGCCTTGTCACGCGCATGACAGAAAATACCGCGGAAGCAAATGCTGTCGCAGCCACGGTGACTTTCGCATCAGGAGGTGAGCATTTGATGATGGGATGCCCGAAGAGTCGAATCGAACGGGAACAGGATCAAAAGTTCGTCCTCACGCTCGTGGTCAGATCCGGCGATCAATGATCCGCGATGCTCCGAGTTTCAAACGTCTACGAAGCACCGGCCTCAGTCGTCACGCGTGCCACTGGCGGGGTCAGCTTATCCCTTAAGTGAAGCAAACCGTTAGGACATTAAGCCCTGAAATTATGCCTGCAAGGGCTGCCAAAGGTATGGGGGGTACACTCCTGGATCAGCCCCCCCGTGATATGCGCTTTACCGAAGCTATGCCAGCACCATGGTGCTGCTGATATTGTCAGTTTCAATCAAACTCGATCAGCACCTTACCCATGTACTGTGCAGCAGCAAAATAAACATATGCCTCGGGCGTGTCCCAACTGGTGAGCAATGTCCAGTTTCTCATCACTTGATGACGTAGTCGCCACGCGCGTACCCATGACTTTAGCGAGTTTCAGCGCATAGAGGTAGACGATGCTCTAGAAATGGCAGAGCAGACATAAGTCTAAGACTGAGCGGTATACAGACTATCGATGCATCACAGTATCGTCAGCTTTTGGTCGAAAGCGGTACCTGGATGAATGACCGCTTTTGGCCGACAGCTGCCCGCCATGATAGGCGGCAGATGGACAGACGCTGACGTTCGCGGGTATCTGCTCTGCCGGCCCTTTGTCACTTCAGTGTCAGAACCAACGACGCTTTACTAAAGAGTCCGGCCATCCTGATAGAATCGATCAGGGTATAGATAACACCCTTCTGAGAAATGGCATGAATACGGAATTGATGGAAGATGAGATGCGCCGGGCGCTATTCGGTGATTCGGAGCCCTCTGCGCCGGAAATTAACTCAGGCGTGCAGGACACAGTCCCGGATGTTGTGATCGTGCAACCGGTGAAGGCAGCGAGGAAACAAGCAGTCTCAAAAGGCTTCACACCTAGGTTGAGAGTTACGCTCCGTGTGGGAAACGAATTTGAAGGCGAGATGCACGAGCTGGTGCATGAGGCCGATACGCTGAGCTCCCTAATTGCAGAACAAGAAGCTACTAAGACGGCCAGAAAAAAATTCAGGTTTGTGGAAGTGGTCTCGGTCAAATCGATGTAGGTGGGTACAGTGGCAGCGCTGTGCAACGGGGAGGATACGTCCTAGTATGCAACTTAAAACAATCCCTAGAAATTCACAGCTGCGTTTCTTTACCCTTATACGCATCAAGGCTCCCCCTGTTCATTTTGGGCGCCACCTTCTTCGCTTGAGACTTGAGTCGCCCGGCGCGCTTCAGTGGCCCCGAACAGTCCTCCGAGGAGACCATCTGATTCAGGCGCTCATGCGCATATTTCAGGTCAGAAGTGCTTGCAACAGAACCGCTACACACCGCGTCAAATTTGATCAATCTAACTCTCCTCTGGCTTTATCGTATGGAGCTTTCATTGTCAGTGTGTGGATGCCCCGCGGCCTGTCGTAGCTGAGTGAGCTCCGCTGCATAGTGCAACGACAATCTCGTGGCTTCGGCTAATTGCGAGCTCGTCTGCGCCAAGCGTTCCTCCAGCCGCTTGGATTCGGCGCGCGACGTACCGAGCTGCTCTTGAAACGCTTCCTTCGCGCCGTCTGCCTTGGCAACTGCTGTCTTCATGGCCGCTATCTCACTGGCCAACCGAAGCGTCGCATCCTCATGCGTCGCCACCGTTTTGGCCTGCTGTCGGGCCTCACTCAATAAGCGCTCGTTATCTCTGTTGAGTCGAGTCAGTTCATCCTGCTTGAGCATCAACGTCTGCTGGAGTTGTCGTAACTCGACCTGGACTTGTTGCACCTGTCCTTCGTGTCGTTGCTGCTCCTGATCCCGCTGTTCTTTGACCGCGTTGCGGTAATGTTCCAGCGCCTCGCGGGAGTGAAGGTGCTTTTCTTCCAGCGAGCGGATCTGCTCATCCTTCTCCTGCACGCGAATTTCCAAGTCACTGCAATTTTGGCTCAGGCGGGCATTGCGGGTGATTTCAGTTTGCAGGCCGGTATGGCAGATCAGCAACTCTTCCGTTTGAGCCTCCAATGCCGCCTTCTGGCTATCAAACTGGCGCTGCAAAAAGGTGAACTCTGCTTTCATAGCGTCGTACTTTTTCTCCAGTGAAAGGCGCTGCTCGTCAAAAGCGTCTTGAGCGTGCGCGATAGCCTGACCTCCCTCCTCCGTCATTCGCTCTAACAAGCCAGCCACAAGCTCGGTGAGCTCATCACTTAATCGCTCTCGGGATGCCCGCGGTCTGGGGTCAAAATCTTCAATTTCCTTCAAATAACGGTGAATAGTCGTCTTCGAGCCGGTATTGCCCAGTTCGATGCGCACGGCGTCGATGCTTGGGTTCTCGCCGCGGGCGAGCAGTGCTCTCCTAGCCTCCAGGACTATCGCCTTGTTGATTCCGCCGCGCGCCATTTTTTGCTCCTACGATATCGTACTGTTCTACATACTATGTATATACATAGCACTACTGTGATCAAAAAAGAATAATTTACGCAGCTTTCTTTGATAAAATAATCGAGCGTTATCGCATCATAGAGCTGTTTTTTGCTTTTTCCAGCGTCGGAAAAGGTACGTTTGGTGTAGAAGGGTCGAGATGAACAAGGCGGATCGTTACCTGCAGGCCGGCACCCGGGACAACACCCGGCGCAGCTACCGTGCCGCGGTGGAGCACTTCGAAGTCACCTGGGGTGGTTTTCTGCCGGCAACGGGGGACGGCATTGTGCGTTACCTGGCGGAGTACGCCGATCAGCACGCCATCAGCACCCTCAAGCAGCGTTTGGCCGCCCTGGCCCAGTGGCACATCACCCAAGGCTTCCCCGATCCGACCAAGACGCCGGCGGTGCGGCAGATGATCAAGGGAATTCGCACCTTGCACCCTGCCCAGGAAAAGCAGGCGGCTCCCCTGCTCCTGCAGCACCTGGAGCAAGCTGTTCAGTGGTTGGAGCGAGAGGCGGAGCAGGCGGCCGCGCGGCACGACCTGACAGGCATGTTGCGCAGTCGGCGTGACATCGCGCTGGTGCTGATTGGATTCTGGCGCGGGTTTCGTGGTGATGAGCTGTCACGTTTGCAAGTGGAGCACACCCAGGCGCAAACGGGCGTGGGCATCACGTTCTACCTGCCGCACAGCAAAGGCGATCGCCAGCACCGCGGCACGACGTTTCGTACCCCGGCGCTAAAGAAGCTCTGTCCGGTCCAGGCTTACATTAACTGGATCACGGTAGCCGGCATTGTGCAGGGCCCAGTCTTCAGAAAGCTCGATCGTTGGGGGCATCTGGCTGAAGACGGCTTTAACGCCAACAGCCTGATTCCACTGCTGCGGCGAATTTTCAATCGCGCGGGTGTGTCTGGCGATCTGTACACCAGCCACTCGCTGCGTCGCGGCTTCGCCACATGGGCGGCGGCCAATGGCTGGGACATCAAAGCGCTGATGACCTACGTCGGTTGGAAGGACATGAAATCCGCCATACGCTACATCGACACGGCAGATTCCTTTGGAGCATTGGCGACAGGTCAGCCGCTCACCTCATCAGCTGTTCCCCACCCGCAAGCGTTGACGGTTGCTGGAAAACCCTAGGGCCAGATGAGGTTCACATGGGTAGCCATACTCCAGCTCGCAAAAGTCTTCTGCATAGTGCGATTCGATTGGTCGATCCGGGTGAGCTCTCCCAATGTGATTTACAACGAGAGTTGCCGTAGTAATGTAAAGGCCTGCTTCATTTGGTCTTCGCTGACGACGAACGCCCGTAGCTGCCCTGCCATGTCT
>Ga0157370_10001471_pt1 | contig 29120 bp, 21 predicted proteins | sample C35metaG_FD_113463 | JGI IMG/M metagenome (GOLD analysis project Ga0157370, IMG submission 113463) | Corn rhizosphere microbial communities from Kellogg Biological Station, Michigan, USA - C3-5 metaG | ecosystem: Host-associated > Plants > Roots > Rhizosphere > Soil | place: USA: Michigan...
ATCAAGGTTGCGCGCCGCATTGCCGCCGCCCCTGCGCTGGCGCCGCATATCGTCTCGGAGTTCACGCCTGGCGCGCACTATCGAGACGACGCGGCACTGCTGGAGGCGGCACGGCGATTCAGCCAGTCGATCTATCATCCGGCGGGCACCTGCAAGATGGGCCGTGATCCGCTGGCAGTCGTCGACGATCGGCTGCGCGTACACGGTGTGGCTCGGTTGCGCGTGGTCGACGCGTCCATCATGCCGGCGCTCGTGTCCGGCAATACCAATGCGCCGGTCATCATGATTGCCGAAAAGGCTTCCGACATGATCCTCGAAGCGCACAGGCCGCGAACCGCATCGAAACGAGAACCCGCGCAAACCGGCCTCTGATGAACGCGAGCGAGATTCACGCGGCCCGCCTCTACGCGAAGCGGGCCGCTTAAGGCTCATCGCCACCAGCGCAGCGGCCGCCGCAGCGTGTGCCGCTCCATCGGTACCGCCCGCATCGTGTGAAGAAACGCGAACGCGCCGCGCGGCGCGCTGCCTTCGCGCCGCTCGCGCTCCTCGTCGGCCTCCACCGTGCGAGAGGTGTCGATGAATAGGGCCGCGACGATACCGACCGCGAGCAAGGCGGCCGATACGGTGAACGGCACGTTATAGCTGCCGGTACGTTCGATCAGGTAACCGAACGCGACCGGCGAGATCATGCCCGCCACGCCGAAACCGGTATTCATCATCCCGCCTGCGGTACCGGCGTACCGGCCGGCGATGTCGAGCGGCAACGTCCACAAGACTGGGTTCGTGATCTCCAGGAAAAAGAACGAGCCGGTGAGCAGCCACACCGCCGCGAGCGGGCTCGATACCGACGTCATCGGCAACAGGAATGCGAGCGAGCCGCCCATGCCGACGACGAGCACGGCGCAGCGTGCCAAACGCAGCCGTCCTGTGACTTTGAAGATTCGGTCGGACACCACGCCGCCGAGCGTGTCGCCGACAACACCGGCGAGCAGCGGCAGCGCCGTGAAGAGCGCGAGATGCTTCAAGTCGAAGCCGCGGGACTCCTTCAGATAGGACGGCAGCCAAGTCAGATAGACCCAGAGCAGCCATCCGTAACAAAAGTCGACCAACGTCACGAGCCACATGCGATGAATCAGCTTGCGCCAAGGCGTTGCCGTTTGCTTCGCCCGTTCGCAGTCCCCCTTCCGATAACCGATCTCGGCGGTTTCCTCAGACGTGATGCGACGATTCTGCTCCGGCGAATTCGTAAATACGAACAGATAGAGCACCGTCCAGGCAAGGCTCGCGACGCCGAGCAGAATGAAGGCATGGCGCCACCCGCCCGCCACCACGACAGCCAACACCAGCGGCGGCGTGACCGCGCCGCCAAGGCGCGCGAAGCTGTGCGTGATGCCTTGCGCAAAGCCGCGTTCGGACACGGGCATCCAGTAAGTGAAGGCCCGCGTGGCGGTGGGAAAGGCCCCGCCCTCGCCGATACCGAGCGTAAAACGCAGCGCCACCAGCATGGCGACGCTACCGGCGAAACCGGTTGCCAGTGTGGCCGCGCCCCAAATCAAAGAAAGCACGGTGAGGACGAGCTTCGGACCGAACTTATCCGAAAGCCAGCCGCCGATGATTTGCATGACTGCGTAGGGATACGCGAACGCGGAAAACACAAGCCCCAGTTGCACGGTCGTCAGCCCCATCTCATGACGGATCAACGGCGCGGCGACCGCGATGTTCACGCGGTCGATATAAGAAATGAAATACATGAGACACATCACCGCCAAGATGATGTGACGCGTCTTCACGCGCTGTGTACGCTGTTTCATGCTGTTGTCTCCCACTGTCTCGTTCTGGATGATGATGACGTCGATCACGGGCCCGCGAGGCCGCCAGACGGGCCCGCGTCAATCAGGCGCCGGTGCCAGCAATCGGAGCCGCTGCACCTTGCCCGAGGGACCGCGCGGCAACTCGCTCACGAAGCGGAACTCTTTCGGCGTCTTGTACCGGCCGAGCTCGCGCAGGCAATGGGCGCGCAGTTCGTCGGGATCGGGCGCACCTGCGCCGTTCGTCTCGCGCGGCACGACGAACGCGACGATCTCTTGCCCGTAGGCGGGATCGGGCACACCGACGGCCGCGGCATCGAGCACGCCGGGATGGCGCAACAGCGCCTCGTCGATCTCGCGCGGCGCGATGTTCTCGCCGCCCTTGATAATCAGCTCCTTCGAACGGCCGTTGACATAGAAGTAGCCGTCGGCATCGCGGTAGCCGAGATCGCCCGTGCGCAGCCACCCGTCAGCCGTAAACGCCTTGGCGGTTTCTTCCGGGCGCTTGTAGTAGCCGAGCATCACTTGCTCGCCACGTAGGACGATTTCGCCGGACTCGTTCGCCGCACACTCCCGACCTTCGCGATCGATCACCTTCGCCTCGGCGCCCGACGCCAGACCGACGCTGCCGATCCGTCGCCGTGCCGGTTCATACGGATTGCTAAATATCGGTGCGGCAGTCTCCGTCATCCCCATCGTTTCGATGATGCCGATGCCGAAACGGGCCTCGAACGCACGGTGATGGTCAGCCGGGAGCGCCGCCGATGCGCTGCGGCAAAATCTGAGCGCCGATAGGTCGAGGCCGCGCGGCTCGTCTGCGTTGAGCAGGTAAGCCACGACCGTCGGTACGACGTTGATCCACGTGCATCCGGCGCGTGCCGCCTCCCGCCAGAACGTCCGTGCGGAAAAGCGCGGCGTCATCACCACCGAGCCCGCGTGGTACAACGGCGCGAGCAGTGTCACGACCAGGCCGTTGATGTGATAAAGCGGCAGCGAGGCGAGCACGCGATCGTCGGGGCCCAGTCGATGCTCCGTGCTGATGTTGTGTGCGTTAGCCAACAGATTGTGGTGGCTCAGCAGCACGCCCTTCGGTGCGCCCGTGGTGCCGGACGTGTACATGAGGACCGCGATGTCGGTGGGAACTATGGGGTCAGGCGACGTCGATGGCGCCTCCTCACCCGTACCCATGGGCGTCATCGCCGATACTTCCGAAAGCGCGGCTTTTAGAGTCGGCAGCATCGGCAACTCGATGGCGCCCGGGGCCGTATAAACAAGCGCGATCTCCCGCGTCATGCCTTGTGCATACAGTTCGGCGCACACGGTACTGACTGCGTCAGACGTTTCGTCACATAAAAAAATCATGTGCGTGTCCGAATGCTCGACGATATAGCGCAATTGCGACGGCTGACACAACAGGTTCAGCGGATGCACGACCAGCCCGCTGTACATCGCGCCGAGTAAGAGCGTGGCCGTTTGAACACCGTTGCCCATTAACACCGAGACGACATCGCCGGGCCGCAAGCCGGCGCGGCGAAAGCGTGCCTGAAGCGTGCGGCAGCGCTCGCGCAGCCCCGCGAAGGTAATGGCCGTGCCGGCCTGGACGCCGGCGGCGCGCCCGTCGTCGCCTTCCTCCGGCGCGGCGAGCAAAAACGGTTTGTTCGGATATTGGATCGCGCGCGCGTCGATCAGCGCACGCACTGTGGTGGGCGCGCTCATCGACCGACCCTCCGGAAATAGTCGCCTAGCAACGCATCGACTTCGGGCACGTCCTCCGCGATCGGATAGGCGACGCGCGTCAGGTTTAGGTAATGATGAAAGTCGAGATTGCCAGAGAAGTTGTTACGGCCCCAGGTGCCGCAACCCATCGACAAAGAAAACGGCAAGCCGTTATCGAAGTTGCCCCCCGTTGCAAAACAGTGCGCTTGATTGACGATCACCCGCGCAACGGGAAGCCGCTCGCCCAGTTCGACCGCGAGGTCGGTACGCGCCGTATGCAGCCCGACCGAATGGCCGGCGCCCATGTACAGGTAGAGACGGCGAACGATGTCTGCCGCGTCGGCAAAATCACGCGCGCGATAAACCGTCAATACAGGTGCCAGCTTTTCCCCCGAGAACGGGTGCTCGGCACCGAAGCCGGTCTCCTCCACCATGAGGAATCGCGGCTCATGCGCCGCAACGTCGTCAAGACCGGCCGTTTGCGCAATGTGCGTGGCGGATTTCGCGGTGCAGCGCTCGGCCAGTTTGCCGCCGCTCCACATCACGGCTTCCAGTTGCGCCTTCTGCGCCCCATCGAGCAGCACGCCGCCGCAGCGTCGAAACTGCGACAGCATCGCATCGTAGACCGCATCCTCGATGACGACGCTGTTTTCCGACGAGCAACTCGTCGCATAGTCGAAGCTCTTCGATACCGCGATCTGATGCGCCGCCTCGCGCAGATCCGCCGATCGCTCGACGATCGACGCGACGTTGCCCGCGCCCACGCCGAAGGCGGGTGTCCCGCTTGCATAGGCCATGCGTACGTTCGATTGCGAGCCGGTTGCGACGACGAGATCGGCCTGTCGCATCAGCGCCCCTGTCGCCGCTTTGCTGATCGGTGCGGGCAAGCACTGCACGAGCGCTGGGTCGAGGCCGGCCTTGGCAAACTCGGCGTGAATGAAGTCGATCAACAACGCGCATGACGAATAGCCCTTCGGCGACGGTGCGACGATGACCGCATTGCCGCACTTGAGCGCATTGATGATTTTGTTCGCCGGCGTGGCAGCCGGATTCGTGGACGGGGTAACCGCGGCTACGACGCCGACCGCGCGTGCGATCTCGACGATGCCCTTGACGGGATCGCTCGCGATGACCCCGCAGGTTTTTTGTCCGTGCAGGTCGCGCAGCAATCCCAGCGTCTTGCGCGCATTCTTGCGGAACTTGTCGTCGACGTTGCCAAGGCCGGTGTCGCGCACCGCCAATTGAGCAAGCTGACGATTGCGAGCAGGCTCCATGATCGCCCATGCGGCGGCGGCCGCCGCCGTATCGAGCGCAACCTGGCCCGCGAACTCAAAAGCCCGCTGCGCCTCGCGTGCGCGCGCCACGAGCGCGGCGACGCCTTGTTGCGCAGCGTCCTGCGCCGGCGCCTCGGCGGTTTCAGCTACTGTAGCCCTGACATTCATACGTGGTACTCCGATCGAAAAAATTGGCGTACTGCCAATCTATTCATCGTCCACGCGTTGCGAGTCCCGTTTCCCGAGCATTCTTCGACAGCGACGACTCGCACACGGAAAATTGCGAATTTCGGGACTTCCCCGGGTCCCGAAAACCGCGCATTCCGATACACAATGCAGCTAGCGGCGGCATGACAGCGATGAAGAGGGGAGGCGATGTCGACATCGAACCAATCGAACGCGGCAGCGGTGCGCGCGTTTCGCGTACTCGAAACGTTGGCGGCGGCAGGCGGCCCGCTCTCCATGATGGATCTCGTCGACACGCTCGGCCTGCCGAAGCAGACTGTGCATCGCATCCTCGTGCAGCTCACCGATGCATGGCTCGTCACCCGGGGCGCCAGCGACAAGCGCTACGAGTGCTCGCCGCGTGTGCGCATGCTGGCCGTGAACGTACTAATGCATGCGGGCCCTGCCGCGGCGCGTCATGTGTTGCTCGAGCAGTTGGTCGCGAAGGTGGGAGAGACGTGCAACTTGACGATGCTCTCGGGGAACGACGTCGTCTACGTGGACCGGGTCGAAACGGAATGGCCGCTGCGCATGCATCTGCAGCCGGGATCGCACGTGCCGCTGCATTGTTCCGCCAGCGGCAAGCTGTTGATCAGCTTCCTGCCCAAAGACCGGCGCGAGCGGATGATCGAGACGCTTCCGCTGCGAGCCTATTCGGAACGAACCATCACCAACCGCGACGCCCTACGCAAAGAGTTGACGGTGACCCGGCGACGCCGGCTCGCGATCAACAACCAAGAGCACCTGCAGGGCCTGATAGCGATTGCCGTGCCGGTGATGCTCGATCGCCATCGCGCCTGCGCGGCGATCGCGGTGCAGGCACCGGTGGGGCGCGTGACGCTGGACGATCTGCTTGCATTCGAACCGGACCTTCGGCATACGGCTGAGGAAACGGCCAAGACGTTCCGCGCGTGACGCGCACGCTCACCGGCAGGCAGGGCTCAGATCGCCCACCCTCCGAGGTAGAAGAGAACCAGCACGAGCGCAATCGACACCGTGCCGACATTGAGCTTGCGCAACTCGCCGCTCGCGACGCGGCCGATCACGAGTGTCGCGAAGCCGAGCATGATGCCCGTCACGATGTTGGCCGTCAGCACGATGAACACCGCGGTGACAAGGCCCGACATCGCGTCGACGCTATCGTCCATGTGCAGCTTGCTGACGCTCGATAGCATCAGCAACCCGACATACATCAATGCGGGAGCGGTCGCATAAGAAGGCACGAGGCCCGCGAGCGGCGAGAAGAACATCACCACGAGGAAGAGCACGCCCACCACGGCGGCGGCAAGGCCCGTTTTCGCACCAGCGGCCGCGCCGACACTCGATTCGATATAAGCCGCGGCCGGTGCACCGCCAAGAAACCCGGAGAAGATCGAGCTCAACGAATCGGCGGTCAATGCCCGCCCGCCGTTGATGATGCGCCCGTTTTCATCGAGCTGGCCGGCCTGCCCCGCCACGGCGCGAATCGTGCCCGTCGCGTCGAACACCGCGGTCATCACGAGCGCGAAGACGCTAGGCAGCACGGCCACCGACAAGGCCCCCTTGATATCCATCGCCCCGATCAACGACGCGTGCCCTGGCGCGCTCAGCGACGGCAGCGCAAAGACGCCGTGGAACGTCACGCTCGGATCGAAAGCAAGGCCGATCGCCGAAATCGCGACCACGACGAGCAAAATTCCACCGGGGACACGCCGCTTTTCCAGCCCGAACACCGCGGCGAGACCGACCACCGACATGATCGCCGGGAAGGAGGCGATATGGCCGAGCGCGAGCGGCAATCCGCCGCCTGGGTTCTTGACGACGAGGCCGACCTCGTTCGATGCGATCAGCAGCAAGAACAAGCCAATGCCGATGCCCGTACCGTGCGCGACGCCCGAAGGCAGATTGCGCAGGATCCACGAGCGCACGCCCGTGACCGAAATGGCGGTAAACACGAGCCCCATCAAAAAGACGGCTCCGAGTGCGACCGGCGGAGCGATGCCTTTGCCGAGCACGAGGCCAAACGCAGTGAAAGCGGTCAGCGAAATCGCGCAGCCGATGGCGATCGGAAGCTTGGCCCAAAGCCCCATCAACAGCGAGCCGAAGGCCGTCGTGAGACAAACGGCCACGAACACGGCGCTCGTGTCGAAACCGGCCTTGCCGAGCATGCCCGGTACCACGAATACCGAATAGACCATCGCCAGGAAAGTCGTGACGCCCGCGACGATTTCGGTGCGCTGGGTGCTACCGCGCGAAGCAATGCCAAAGTAGCGATCGATCACCCCCGCGTTGCGGGCGCCATCGGTCGCGCCAATACCGATAACCGGCTGCGCCTGGGAATCACTCATGAGCTTGCTCCTTTATCAGCGTACTGAAACGGCTCGCTGCGAGCCGTCGTCAGGTTTTGTCTCGAATTGATGGGCTTCGGCGAATCGGCAACTTCTTAACCAGAGCGAGTCGTTGCGCGTCTCGTTGCCTCAACGTTGTCGGCGGTTCTTATCGCGCGCTACGACGCGCTTTTTCTGTCAGCTTCGTCATTTACGCATTGCCGTAGCGAAGGTTAGGCGAACACGAAATCGCGTCCCATCGCACGCGCGGCATGCAGTTCATGTCGCAGCGCGTATATCGGCTTGAGACCGGCCTTTCATCGTCGCCGACCGCGTGCTTTCCCCTAGTGGGAATGGGTTAAGTCGGGTATTTGGGCAGCGACCCGAGCGTAGGCGCACGGCGGGAATCAACCGGCGAGAGGATGGCAAGCGAGGGGAGGCCGTGCGAGACGTCTGCCACGGGAAGGCGGGGCAGCAGAGAAGGTGGAGAGGGTGCAAAAGACGGGGAAAGCGGAGAAAGCGGAGAAAGCCGGGCACGATAGGCACCCGCCCTGCCCGGGATCATTTAATGCGTCGGCATCGACGCGAGTGCCGTCTCCGAGCGTTGCAGCCACGCTCGGTTGTGCTCGCGCGCATGGCGCGGCCAGTGCTTGCCGTCCTGCAAGATGTCGCGATACAACTGCGCGGCGCGCTGGCGATCCGCCTCTTGCGGTTGCGCCGCGAGCCAATCGGCGAACAAGCACCGCGGCGCGGCGTCGCTCGCGCACGCCAACGCCGTTTCGAACGCGGCACGGGCATCGGGCGCATGAAGTGCCGCCCGTGTGCGCGCATAGAGCAGCGCGGGCTGCGCTTGTTGGCGCATCTGCGGATGAGCGGCGAATAGATTCGCGAGCGCCGTATCCACAGCCTCGTAGCGATTCATGGCGAACTGCGCCCGTGCCAAACCGAGCAAGACCGCGGGATCGCTGGCGAACGGCCCATTCGCGGCCGCCTCGTAATGCTGCATCGCCTCCTGCACATCGCCAGCCTCCATCAACGCGGCACCGAGCCGCATGCGATTGGCGACGGTAGGCGCATTGTCGAACGCGGCGCGGCTCTCTCGAACGGCGCGATTGGGATCGACAAACTGCGTGATCGCCCGAGCCGCAACGTGCGCACCCCGAGACTCGCGCAAGCTGGGCAGGTAGACGGCGAAGAAGTAGACCAGGCTGCCCAGCGCCGGGAAGGCAAAAAGCACGAATAGCCAATAGATGTTGTGCCGATGACGTACGGCGTGCACCGCGAAGTAAAGCGCGACGATGACGTTAAGACCGATTCCAAAATAGGGCATGACGGTTAGTTCGAGAGTCGGGGGTGGCGTCCGGCGGCAAATAACCTGACGTTTCGTAATGTCGCGCGAGCCGCTTAAGCCAGGCTTAAGCCTACGGCAATTCAGACATGCGCGAACCGCGGGACGCATTGCTCATGCGTTCGGTGGCTAGATGCGGCTCGGCAAAGGTCCCGATTCGTTGTTACACCCGTACCGTTCGCTGCCTCACAGCGAAGCGGGCATGCCCCGCATGACAATGAGCTCGCTGGTGACCGACATCCAATAGAGCTTTCCACCACAGTCAACCCGGCCACCCGCGCAACAACCATTCGATGGGGGTAAGCCGTGCGTAACCAGACTCCAAGGGCCGCCACCCGAGCCGCACGTCGCACCGTAGCAACGATCGCATTGCTCGGCGGCACCGTCCTTCTCCTTTCCCCTGCATCATCCGGCGCACGTACCGGTGCGCCGCCCCTGAAGGCCGCGCATGCGCCGGCGCCTGCCGCGCTCAGCGCCGCGCAGACCGACTTCGCAGCGATGGTCGAGCGCTACGGACCTGCCGTGGTCAACATCAGCACCGCTACGCCGGCCGACCCAACCGACCCGGCGGTCGCCGCACCCGGCCTCGATGCGCTCGATGCCGACGATCCCGTCTGGGCTTTGCTTCGATCGACCGCCGCGCCGCCCCGCGCACCCTCGACCGTGTCCGATCCGCCGCGCGTCGTATGGGGTTCGGGATCGGGTTTCATCATCAGTCCCGACGGCATCGTCGTGACGACCGCCCATATCGTCAACCGAGCCGAGCAAGTGACCGTGACGTTGACCGACCGGCGCCAGTTCAAGGCGGTGGTGCTCGGCGTCGACCCGCAAACCGACGTCGCACTGCTTCAGATTCAGGGCGCCGGCAAATTACCGGCCGTGCGGCTTGGCGATTCGTCGCGCGTGCGCGTCGGCGAGCGCGTGCTCGCGATCGGATCCCCCGACGGCCCGCAAAATGCCGCTACCTCCGGGCTCATCAGCGTGACGCCTCACGCGCTGCCGGACGGCAACGCCTTTACCTTTCTCGAGACCGATATGGCAGCGGATCCCGACAACTCGGGCGGCCCCCTGCTCGATCGAAACGGCACTGTTATCGGCGTCAGCCTGCAGGTCTATCCCGCGAGCGAGCGATATCGAAGCTTGACATTGGCTATCCCCATCGATGCAGCGATCAAGCTGCGGACGCAATTGCAAGGTCAAGGCGTGCTGGCCGGTGGCAGCTTGGGGATCGAAACGCAGGATATGGATCCAGGCCTTGCGGCGGCGTTCGGCTTACCGCACGCGAGCGGCGCGCTGGTGACGGCCGTGGTGCCCGATGCGCGCGGCGCCGCCGCAAACGGCCTGAAAGCGGGCGATGTGATCACGCGCGTCAACGGCAGAACTATCGAACGTCAAGCGGACCTCGCCGACGCTGTGTCTGCATTGCAGCCCGGCGCGAAAGCCGCGTTGGCCATCGTTCGGGCCAAGCGGCCGATGACGTTGACGGTTACCGTCACAGCGCGCACCGACAAGGCGGCATCGGCACCGGCAGCGGCTCGGCCTGCTGCGAATACCGCGGCGGCACTCGAACTCAATGTACTGGAGCATGTAGGCCTAGCCGTGCACGCGCTGACCGATCAGGAGCGGCGCGCGAGCGGCTTGTCCCACGGCGTAATGGTCGATTCCGCGACGGGTGCTGCGGCAGGCGTTGGGATTCAGGCGGGCGATGTCATCTTGTCGGTCAACAACGAGACGGTCGATACCCGCGACGCGTTGGAGATCGCGATGGCGCGCGCCGGAAAGGCGGTCGCGCTGCTGATCGAGCGCGACAACGCCCGCAGCTTCGTTTCGCTCGAAGTCAAATAGCCGGCCCTCGAACCGTTCGCGGGCCATTTACCGAGCAGCCTCCCGCTCACGTATCCGCTCTCATCGTTAGGAGAACCGCGCATCCGCTCGCCACGAGCAAAGCCGCCAGTAGATAGAGCGCATCGTCCATGCTGCCCGTATGCACCTTGACCTGCCCGATCACCCACGGGCTGACGATGCCGCTCGTGATACCGATACTGCTGACGAGCGCGATACCCGGTGCCGAGGCGGCTTGGGACAGGCAGCGCGACGGCATCGTCCAAAAGATCGGCAATGCGGCGAAGATCAGAATCGTCGCGCACGACAGCATCGCCAGCATCGCCGCGAAACTGGGCACATGCGTCGTCAGCAAGACGAGCGCGAGCGCACCTGCGATCGTGCAGAATGCGAAATGCCGTCGGCGCTCGCCCGTCCGATCGGAATGGCGGGCGATCGCGATGAGGCCCACCACGCCCAACGCATTCGGTACGGCCGTATAAAGGCTGATCGAAACAACGTCGGTGATGCCGAAATCGCGGATCATCAACGGCATCCAGAAATTCAAAGTAAGGGACGCGCAGGTCAGCGAAAAGTAGATGAACGCCAGGAGATAGACCCGCGGCGTGCGCAGTGCCTGCGCCAGCGCGCCACGCGAATGCGCATGCGAGCGCGGCAAGACGCCGTCGTGCGCACCGCCGAGCGCATGCGCCACGCGCGCTTTTTCGTCGATGCTGAGCCATGAGGCTTCTTGCGGCCTGTCGACCAGCCACGTAAGCGACAGCACCCCGAGCACAAGCGCAGGCATCCCCTCGATTGCGAACATCCATTGCCACCCCGCCAACCCGAGCGTGCCGGCCATGTCGCGCATGAGCCAGCCGGAAAATAGGCCGCCGATCACGCCCGCCACGGCCACGCCGGCAAAGAAGATGGAGAGGATCGCCGCACGCCGCGGCCCTGGGAACCAGTAGGTCAGATAGAGCACGATACCCGGGAAAAAGCCCGCCTCGAATACACCGAGCGCGAAACGCAGCACATAGAAATGAGCCGGGGTTTTCACGAGCATTGTGCTTACCGATGCAATGCCCCATAGCAGCATGATCCGAGCGAATGTCTTTCTCGCCCCGAAGCGCGCGAGCAGCATGTTGCTCGGCACTTCGAACAGGACATAACCGATGTAAAACATGGCGGCGCCGAGGCCGTACATGGCGTCGCTAAAGCCGAGATCATGCTTCATCTGAAGCTGCGCGAAGCCGATGTTGATGCGGTCGAGGAACGACACGACGTAGCAAACGAAGAGAAATGGCACGATGCGCAGCGCAATTTTGCGGTACAGCGCATCGTCGCCGGGCGTGGCGCTTTCTGCCGCGCGGGCAGCGGCATCGATCAAATGAGTCATGGGTGTCTCGCTCCGGGAGGAAAAGAATCGCCTCGACGTCTAGTGCGTCGATCGGCATAACAACGTGTCGTACCGCTCAGGCTGTCGGGGGCAGTGCGTCGTTCGGCGGCGCGCCGAGCACCTCTTCTCGCGCGATGCGAATCGCCTCGGCAAGCGTGGCTTGGTCGCCGATATGGTTCGCCAGCAGCAGAATCAACTGCGCGTTCGCACTCTGGCTTTGCTCGTCCGTTAGGTTTCGATGCATGTCGATCAGCGCCTCGTAGAAATCGTCGGGCCGCGTCAAGTTCGGATTGGTGTTGAGCGCCATGTTGCCCTCTTTATCGAGAATTTAGGAATCCTAATGGACACCTGCGAGTGAGCACTTCGAATGCGTCGATCGTGTCAGGCCGTTCCGCCCACGCCCAGCGCTCGGTTCAGTGCCGCCTCGAGATCGTCGGGGCGCGCATGCCGCCAACGCGCGCAAACATGTTGGTCCGGGCGCACCAGATACATCGTTCCGGGCTTACCGTCGTAGCGCTGCGCCGCGAGACCCTGCATATCGCGCAGGACGTGTCCGCCCATCGCCGCCGCATCGGCAGTCAACCGCGCGCCGCTGTCGGATGTCTCACGCAATGCGACGACGACGATATCGACCGGCACCCCGCGTGAACGCACGCGTTCGATAGCGGCTTGCTCGTCCAGACTGATACGGTCCGCCGCGGTGAACAGCAACACATTGAACGAGCCGCCGATATGCGCGAGCAGCCAATCGTCGGTGCCGTCGCAGGCCACCGGGGCATCGACGCACGATGCCCCCGGCGTCATCTCGCCTTCGAACGGATCTCGATCGGGTGTATTGAGTGTCGATCGATAGAGCACCGCCGGCACCGAAAGCCGCCCGCTATTGACGAGCCGCCGCGCAAACGGATGACGACGTGCGAGCGTCAACACCGCATCGCGAAACACGCGGCTGACGGGCGTTTTCGGCGTAATGAAATCGGTCGAACGCGTCGAATTGAGGATGTTTTCATCGGCGGCATACTCGCGCTCGCGCGCATAGGTATCGAGCAGGCTATCGGGCGCGCGTCCGGCCAGCACCATGGCGAGCTTCCATGCCACGTTGTCGGCATCCTGCAAGCCGCCGTTCGCACCGCGCGCCCCGAACGGCGACACGCCGTGCGCCGCATCTCCGGCAAACAAGACGTTACCGTGACGAAAGCTGTCCATGCGCGAGCATGAAAAGGTGTAGACGCTCACCCATTCGATTTCGAACTTCGCGTCGGGACCCAGCAGCGCACGCACGCGCGAAATGACGCGCTCGGGCGTTTTCTCAAGCACGGGATCGACATTCCAACCCAGTTGAAAATCGATGCGCCACACATTATCGGGCTGCCGGTGCAGCAGCACGGACTGATTCGGGTGGAACGGCGGATCGAACCAAAACCAGCGCTCAGGCGGAAAATCGGCCTCCATCTTGATGTCGGCGATCAGGAAACGATCCTTGAACGTGCGGCCCTTGCTTTCGAGATCGAGCAGGCGGCGCATCGCGCTGCGCGAGCCGTCGGCCGCAACGACGTAGCGCGCGCGTAGTACGTATTCGCCGTCGGGCGTCTCGATCGTCAATGCGACGCTCGCCTGCTCGTCTGGCGTCTTGTCCCGCTGTTCGATACCGACGACCTTATTCTTCCAGCGGATCTGCAAATTGGGCAACCGCTGCGCGCGCTCGATCAGAAAGCCTTCGACGTAATACTGCTGCAAATTGATGAATGCCGGCCGGCGGTGTCCGCTCTCCGGCAGCAAATCGAACGAATAGAGGAGTTCGTCTTTCAGGAACACTTTACCCACGTGCCAGCGAACGCCCTTTTCGACCATCGCCTCCGCGCAGCCCAACCGATCGAAAATGTCGAGCGATCGCTTCGAAAAGCAGATGGCGCGCGATCCCGTCGATAGGCCATCGTCATCGTCCACCAGCACCACGCTTACGCCACGCTGCGCGAGATCGATCGCCGCCGAGAGCCCCACGGGCCCCGCACCCACGACCACCACCGGGTGAACCTGCGCGAACGGCGTCTGTGCGCCGGTTTCTTGGTCGGCGTGACGCCGATACTCGAATCGCAGGGTCTGATAATCGATTGCCATTGCGCTCTCCGCTGACGCGTCGTTCAATCTTGCAGCGCAGCCCACATCTGCTTGTCGCGCTCGGCCGTCCAAATGCGCGGATGAACGATACCGCTCGCTTCGTCATACGCGCGCGTGACATCGAACGGTAAGCAGTGTTCGTAGATGAACACCTGCCCGAATTTCGGGTCCATCGCTTCGCGCGTCAACGCCATCGCGCCCTTCAAATCCAGACCCTGCGCCACGGCGGCGCGGCCTCGGTCGAGCAGCGTCGTCACGAAATCGCGCGTATAGCCGATACCCGCTTTAACCCGCGCCGAATCGGTCAATGCGGGGCCGCGCCCCGGAACGAGCTTGTCGGCACCGAGCGCCTCCAACGCGTCGAGTGTCGCCGGCCACGCGGCGAGCTGTGCATCGCCGCAATAACAAGCGGCCTCATATTCGACCAGGTCGCCCGAAAAAAGCACCTTTTGCGAAGGCAGCCAGACGATGGTGTCACCCTTCGTATGCCCCGCACCCAGATGCATGATTTTGACTTCGAGCTTGCCCAGATAGAGCGTGATTTCACGCTCGAAAACGAGCGTGGGCCATGTAAGCCCCGGCACGGTCTCGACGCCCGCGAATAGACGCGGGAAACGCTCGATCTCCGACTTCATGTCGGCTTCGCCGCGCTCGACGATCATCTCGTACGTGCCGCGGCTCGCGATAATGTGCTGCGCGCCCTCGGCAAAGTATGCGGAAGCGCCCAGCACGCGAACCGCGTGGTAGTGCGAGAGCACGAGGTGTTTAATCGGCTTGTCCGTGATCGAGCGGATCTTCGCGATCAAATCGCGTGCCATCGCCGGGGTCGCCGTCGTATCGACGATCAGCACGCTGTCGTCGCCGATCACGACACCTGAATTCGGGTCGCCTTCGGCCGTGTATGCGTACGCGCTTTCCGAAAGCTGGGTGAAGGTGACGTTCTTTTGCTCGAGGTCAGCCTGCGATGCAAATGCTTTTGCCATGGTTCTCTCGCTATCGATGAGGGCGTCGAACGACGAACGCGAGCGCGGCGCGGCGCGATGCGTGCGCGGCAATCGAACCGCGCGGCTTCTACTGCGTCTCGCTCCATCGTCATGTAAGGGCTGCTTAATGATTCATTCGGTTTGGCACACCACTTCATGCGCGACCGAGTGAGGAAGATAGTAGGCTCCGTTGCTCGGCTTTGTCAACAGCAAACGTATTTGCTATAAACAAACATCGTGGTGCCGGCCGGCGCGTCGGATAAGATCACGGCTTTCGAGTGCAATGAGGTCGGCTTGGTCACGCGTTCCCCTCCCCCCGCGGCAAGTAAAGCATCGCGCGGCGTACAAAGCGTCGAGGTGACCGGTGCGTTGCTCGCCGTGCTTGCGAATCGCGGCTGCTTGAGCTTGGCCGAGCTGGCGTCGGCCACGGGTGTTGCACCGGCACAAGTGCATACCTACCTAGTGAGTCTCGCGCGCCTCGGGCTCGTCACCCGCAATGCCATCCTGGGCGATTACGAGCCCGGCCCACTGGCGCTGCGCTTAGCGTTGCAGCACCTCGGGCACCGACCCGCTTATCGGGCGGCGATGACCGAGGTCGCATCGCTGGCCAAGCGCTCGGGGTGCTGCGTGGCCGTCTGCACGGCGGGGCCGCACGGGCCGACGATCGTTCATTACGAAAACGCCGGCGCACCGCTTCACGTCAATCTGCATGTCGGCTCGGTGATGTCGCTCACCGCCACGTCGACGGGACGCGTGTTCTGCGCATTCATGGAGCAAACGCAACGGTTTGCGATGCAACCGGATGCCCGAGCGAGCGGGGCGGAACACGCCGCGTTCGAACGCGCACTGAAGCGCATTCGCGAACGCGGCATGGAACGCGGTATCGATGCGCCCACGCCGTCGGTCAGCAGCCTGTGCGTGCCCGTGCTCGACGTATCCGGCGCGCTGCAATTGACGCTAACGGCAATTGGACCGTCGAGCATGATCGACGTCGGCTGGAGCGGCCCGGTCGCCGCCGTGCTGCGGGAATCGGCGCAGCGGATCGAAGCCGCTTTGCGCTCGCCCACAGCCGGCATTCAGACCCCGCCGCCGCGCGCGTTGAGTGCGCAGTTCGGTTCGCAAGACACGGGGCAACGGGGCATTCGGGCGCTCGATACGACCGGCGAGCTGCTCAATGCACTCGTGTGCGCCGGCCGTCCGCTGATCCTGCGCGATCTCGCAGGGGCCGCGGATATGCCTGCGGCCAAGGCATTTCCCCATTTGGTCAGCCTCGTCGCGGTCGGCCTGCTTGCACGCGACGAGGCGGGTGCATTCGACACGGGCCCGCTTGGCTTACAGTTGGGATTGATGGCGCTACAGCGGCTAGCACCCGAGCGCGACGTGGATCATGAGGTCGCACGCCTTGCCGCCGATACGGGGCTAACGGTCGCCGCCGCGGTGCTCGGCCCCCTCGGGCCCACCGTCATTCGACTCGAGGAATCCGCGCAGCCCACGCATATCAGCCTGCGTGTGGGCACGGTCCTCTCGCTCGCCAATACAGCGATCGGGCGCGTGTTTGCGGCTCATTTGAGTGAAGATTCGCTGCGCGACATGCTCGCGCTCGAATCGCTGCGGCTCGCCGGCTCGCCGGCAAAATCGGCCGCGCAGCGGGGCAAAAAAAGGACGGTCCCGGAAGACTTGCCGGCGCAAGCGATGGACGGTATCGATCGAGCGCGGCTCGCAGGCATCCGCGGGGAAGGAATCGATTCGGCGCTTGGTGCGCCGATCCCGGGCATCGACGCACTGGCGGCCCCCGTATTCGATCATACGAACACGGTGCGCCTCGTCATCGCACTTATCGGACCGACGGGTAGCTTTGAGAGCGGGAATGCGGCGATGCCTGCCCACCGGCTGCTGCGGGCGACGCGTCAATTGTCGTGGCGCTTTGGATGGGCGCCTGCCGCTTGTTGACGTCGTCGCCGGGCACCACACGCGCGAAAATCGCGCTGAGCAACCCCGTCCGCCACGCGAAAATGAGCAGCGTCGCCGATAGCGCCGCCTCACCGATCACGCGCGCCGTCGCCATGCCCATGGCGCCGAACGCTGGGGCGAGCAAGAGCGCCGAGCCGAGATTGGCGGCCGCCGACATCAGTCCGGCCACGGCCATCAGGCGATCTTTCTTGCGCGGCAGAAAGACGTAAAAACCAACGAATTGATTGAACGCCGCGAATGGGAACATCCATGCGAAACGCTGCAGCACGTGCGCGCTCGGCGTAAAGGCATGACCGAGAATCAGCGGCAGCACGAACGGCGAGAGCACGAGCGCGCCGCCTAGTGCGAGAAATCCGTAACCGAGCAGCAACGCGGCGCCGCGGCGTGTCGTCGATCGTGCACCGTGATGATCGTTCTGCGCGATTTGGCGAGAAATTGTCGGAATGAACACCTGCGCAGCGGGCCCCATGAGACTCAGCCCAATCATCGCGAAACGCTCCGCTGCACCGTAGTACCCCACTTGCGTCGGAGTCGAGAGCAGCGTCAGCAAGTACGTCGATGCGGACGTCAACACGACCGATCCCGTCGAGTAGAGGAACAACATCGTCGAATCGCGCATAAGCCCCGGCACGCCGCGAAAATTCATGCGCGGCCACCCGATGTCCTTGATCGTGAGCCCGTACGCGATGGCCGTCGAGCACAGGCCTGCAATCAACAGGCTCGCAAGCACCCAGGTTGAATCGGCGGGCCCGCGCACGATCGAGAGCACGAGCACTAGGCTCAGCGCGAAGCCGACCACCTCCAGCATGATCGGCGTGCGGAATTGATGGCGCCCCTGGAACAGCCAGCCCAGATTCCATCCGTTGATGATCCCGAGCAGCATGGCAAGGAGTCCGATGAGCGGACGATGCGACAGCGCGGGCGAGCAAAACGTCGCAGTCACTCCGACGATCGCGCCGATCGTCCCCAGCATCAAGCGGGCGCTCAGATGCAGAGAGAAGATTTTGTTGTACTCGTGCTTTTCATGCACCCTCGATACGTCGCGCATGCCGACGAACGTAAAGCCGTAGCTTACGAGCATCCAAATGACGTTCATCAGCGACATGGCCGCGAGCACGCGGCCGTACTCGGTCACGCCGAGCACACGCCCATAGAACGGTATGACCACCAGGAGGTACAAATACCTCATGATGTAGCCGCCGTACACGAACACGAGTACGCGGGTGTTCTCTTTGTTTTCCATAGCAATATTTCATAGAGCGCCGCCCTTCACAAGCGACCGAGCACGCAGGAATCGGTTGCGCCGGCGTCAGTGCGCGGCGCTGCTCCGGCGTGCCAATGGATTGGAGATGAAGCGCACCACATAGTTCGAGAGCGGCGCGTAAGGGAGGAGGCACAGACACGACAACCCGATGGTCGCCGTTTTTTTCGCAAGACCCCAGAATGGATTGGCGACGATCGAATGCAGATAGTCGCGCGACTCGAAGGCGAACCAGCGCCAGCGATCGATAAAGGGCGCGCCGTAAATCTCGCTGCAAAAGATCGCTTTCTCGAGCGAAAAATCGTGAAACGACGGCGGCAACTCTATGTTGAGCCGCTGGCGCGCGACGTACCGCAACGCGTTCCAGCGCGCCGCATACGCCTTCGGCGCCTTGCTGTTTTTTTCCGAATTGGCGAACGATACGTCTTGCGGAGCGGATTTATGGACGCGATACGCGCCCAGCGTGTGAGGAATCGATGCGACCTGACCGACGAGCGCAATGCCGTAGATCGCAAAAAAATCGGCACCGTACCGGCCTTCCGACGTTTCCGGAATCGGGAATATCTTGCAGAGTGCGTCTCGCTTGTAAGCGTTGCCGGACGCGGGCGGGGACGGGTAGAGCCAGCCCTCGCGCAGCAGCGAGCCGCAATCGACCGGCGCATCCGAATGCGGGACCGAGACACCGGTAGCGGACCCGTCTTGAGCGATCACATCGAGACGGAACTGCACCTTGGCGTAGTCGCCCGCAGCAAAGCGCCGCATGACTTCCGTTACGGCACTTGGGTACAGTAGATCGTCGGCATCGAGCAAAATGACGTACTCGCTGTCGATCTCCTCCAGCGCGCGGTTGTACGCCGATACCTGGCCGCCGTTCGGCTTGAGCACGGCACGAATGCGCGAGCCATAACTGACGATGATCTCGCGCGACCTGTCCGTCGAGCCATCGTCGACCACAACGACCCGCGTGCCGGGATAGTCTTGCTCAAGTGCCGAATCGATGGCAGCGGCAAGATAGCGCTCGTAGTTATAGTTACAGATCGCGATCGTGACTGACTTCATCTGCATGCTGCTCCTCTTGGCAATCAGTGACTAAAGGATCGTTATTCGTCGGCAGTCGCCGCGCTCGCTATCCTCGCCAAGCGGATAATCCGCAGCGCCTCGTAGGGTGCTGCACTGCAGAATAATCGACAAAAAAGGGCGCGGTGCAAACCGGGCTCAAAGTCCCGTGGTCTTGGCCGATTAGGTCGGCCGCTTTGGCACATTGCACCGATACGGCGCAGCGAAAAGGCATGCTCATCTCCGGTCCCAAGGCTATGCGTCCTGAACATCGGTCGCGATCGTGGGTTCGATCGTGGGCATCGTCGCACGCGCTCGCCGGCTGGGGCCGCCGAGAACCACTCGATCGGCCATCGGACGAGCACGCCGCGGGCAACACATAACGCGCCATACGGCTACCGGTACCGCATACAAGAATCATTGGCGACCGATGGCGCGTGGCGGTATCGTCCGGTGACTTAGTGCGCGATACACACAAAGTGGGCCGGCGACAGCGCCCCGTCGGCCACCGAAGCAGTGATGCCGAACCCGACTACCGCCGCAACCAAATACACAAGCAGTGGCATAACTTGCCTCCATTACGTTGATTAATTAATCATTTCGTTTGCAACGCAACTTCCAATCGATGCTCGACTCGACACACACCCACGGCCGAACCGTCCTCCCTTAATTTCGGCAGATCTTTCGACATGCCTCGCTGAGATTAGCCCGACAAATGTCGAGCATTCTTACCACGCGCCGCTAAATGCCGAAAGATTGTCGCAATTGCCCGATATGCGGCGGAAACCGACGCTAGGCACAGCCCGCGCGCCGCATCCGCTCGAATCCTTCGATCGACTCCTTCAGCATGTGGCCCCACTCGTAGTCGAGGCTGTCCGGCGTAAAGCGCAACATCCCGGCGCCCGGCGTGAACGTCAACTCGCCGAAGTACACCTCGCTACCCACCGAATACAGATCAACGCGCACGTAACTGAAATCGTCCGCGAGGCGCAAGGCAACGCGTTCGATCTCCGCCCAGTTATCGGGCCGCCGCATAGGCGCATTACTCTGCACATAGGGACCGAAGCTGACGTCCATTCGGTTCCAATGCTCATCGTAAAGATCGCCTCGCACGTCGCCGAACCGATCCTCGACCACCATCGTATAAATGCGCGGACCTTCGGGGCGGCCGCCGAAAACATGCAGTTTGAGGTCCGACGGAATCTTGCCGCGCTCATCCACCAATAGCTTTTCGAAATAAACGCGGCGCTTGATGAAGCGATAGTGCCGCTCGCGTGACGATCGGGAAAAGTCGGTCGCCAGCCACTTGTCGGCTAGGCGGCTCAACTCCTCGAACGAGGTCGTCGATTTGTCCCGCACGACTTTAACGAAGGCACAGCCGTGGTTCGCCTTCATCACGAATGTCGCGGGCAGCGCATCGAAGACGTCGCGCGTGAATCGTTCAGGTACGGCGAGCAGCGGGATCAAATGTGCCTCACCCACCTTTTCCCGCACGTACTCGCGCACGGCGAGCTTGTCGGTCAATTGGACCCATCGCCTATCCGGGTGCAGGCATCTAAGCAAAATGGATTCATTGAAGGCAACCGGATGGCGCATGTTGGGCCAACGCCCGATCAGCCGGCGATGCTGAATCTGCATGAAGGCGTAATCGGGCAACAGATGCTTCGCGCCATTCCAAAGCGCTTTGGCCGCGCTATGCAGCGTCGCCGAGTCTGCCGGCACGCCATGCCCGTGGCCCACGCTCGAACCGCTGGACGCAGAGGAGCCCGGGGCACGCGCTCCGGCGCCATCGATAGCCCGCGCAGGCCGGCCAGCGGTCACGTCGCGCGGGCGTTGTGCTTGGACTTCGTTCACCGTCGATTCTCCTCGTTGATTCACACCACAGCGGCCGTCATGCACGCTGCGTGGCCACTAGATAAGCCAGATGCCGAGGGGCACCGCGGCCCCCTTCCCCTCCTCCGTTGACTGCTTCGGGAATCCGAAACCCGATCGACAATCCGTCGGCGTGAGCGCGTGCATCGATTGCCGCTGCATCCGCAGCTTCGCCCGTCAACGCATCGATCATCGTGACGCCGACACGCTCCGGTGCCAGGCCTGTCAAGCCACTGATATCCACCGTTCTCGGCCCTGGACTTGCCCGCACCTGAACCACGAGATCGCTGCCCGAGCGCAAGGCAAGTCCTGATGCGCCCTCCCCGAACCGGAGTTGGCCGCCGAAGCGCTCCAATGCGCCGCCGGCGGTTTTATTGAGCACGATGAGCGATTCACCCGACACGTTGTAAGTGCGGGGGTTACCGCGATGGGTGAGGCGAAAGGGCTCGAACCCATCCCAGTGGTACACCATCGACACATACTTGTTCGGATCGTCCCACGCGTGATCGAGCGCCCAGACCGCGAACTTGAAGAAATACATCGGCAGATAATGCGGATCGCTCATGTACCGATCGCCGATCTCCGTTTGCCAGATGCCGCGCGCGGGCCCGTTCGCCACATAGCGCTGGTACAGCGGCGTCAACGCGTCAACGCCCAAGTAATGCGTGTCGAGATAATCGACCCAGTCGATCATGCGCGCATTCACCGCGGGGCTGCGGTACTCGAGCCACTTCATATACGTGTCGAGCCCGCCTTGATCGGGCCATCCGCCGTAGACGACATAGGCGCCGTACTTGCGCACGATGCGGGCGGCCGGCACATGTATGAGTTCGACGTAATCCTGCATCGCCCGCTCGTACGGCTTGGCCTGCGCGCGATCCCGGCTGAAGTTCTGCCCATGCCAGAAACTGGCTTGCGGCGCACCTCCGGACAGCTTACCCGCCGCCTCGTTCCAAATCTGAAAATAGCGAACGTTGTAAGGGGGGGCGACATACGTGCGCACCGCCGCCTCGACATAGCGCTGCCATACGCTCTCGTCCTTCGGTGCGGAACGGCCGTCGCCGGGCAGCGATGCATTCCATTTCGGCGTGTAAGCGAGCAGCAGCAGCGAATGGATGCCATTGCGGTTGTTGTTCAGGATGGCGGAGGGCAGATCGTGGTCGAAGCCCGGGCCTGTCCTGTCGACAATGACTGGATCGTCCGGCGAATTGCGTTGCCCGGGGCCGACTGAATCGCGGCCCCAACTAATGCCCATTGCCTTCCACATCGCGACGTCCGACGGTCTCCCCGCCCATCCGTTGGAGCCGATCAATTGCGTCATACGGCGCTCGCCGCCGCTCGATGGCCTCGATCCGGCAGATGCACCCGCTTTGCGCGCGGCTTGAGCCGGCGACGCGCCGACGCTCGATACCGCGCCGGCCGCGGCCATCGCGGCCAGTATCGCGCGGCGCCGCAGCGAAAACTCAGAACGCCCGGTCATACGAGGCGCTCCCGCGCGGCGTTTTTATTACGCAGGGGAACGCACTGCCATGGCAGGCTCGGTTTCATAGGTCTCACCCTTCAATATCTTGATCAACTCGCGCGCCGCCCGATCCCAGCCATGCGCATGCGCATGGCGCAGCCCTTTTTCTCGATAGCTGGCGCGCAGCGCATCGTCGGTCAGCATCTGCTCGATCTTTGCCGCGATGTCCTCGATGGAGCCTGCATCGCAGTACATCGCGGCGTCCGCACAGGCTTCCGCCACGGCAGGGTGCGTCGATACGATGGCGGGACATCCGCAGAACATCGCCTCGAGCGGCGGCAGTCCGAATCCTTCGTACAACGAAGGAAAGGCAAGGCAAGCGGCGTGTTCGTAAAGGGCTTTGAGTTCACCGTCCGACACATACCCCGCGCGGACGATCTCGACGTTCGATGCGCGCGCCTGCGCATCGCTCACGTCCAAGCCCGCCCGCGCGAACACGCGCGCGTTCGCACCGCCCACGACGACGAACTTGACGTCGCGCAGGTGCCCGAGCCGCTCCACCGCTGCGAGCACGCGCGGCAGATTCTTGCGCGGATCGAGACTACCGACGATCACGCAATATTTAACGTTCGATAGACCTAACCGCTCGACGATCGCGCCGTCCGATACGATCCGGCCGAAATGGCCGACGCTCGGACGCACGACACGTACACGCGACTCGTCCGCACCCAGCAGCTCGCAGATGCGTGTTTTTGAAAATTTCGATACCGTCAATAAAATCGGTGCATGCCGTATCAAGAGCGCAAACTTGATGCGGTACCAGGTTCGAAACAACCACGAAAAGGTATGAGGCGTATCGTAGACAGCCATGTCGTGAATCATCACGACATGGCGCCGCTTGAATACGGGCCCGCTGTTACATAAGCTGAGCAGAAGCTCGCCCCGGGTCGCGAGCGGTAATGCGATTTGCTCCCACAAATCGCCCTTCAGCCACGGCACGCGGCGCAAGCGATCGAGCGGTGCCGCCGATTCGACTGCGTTGTTCGGTACTGCCAGTTCGATTTCGTCCGCTGCCGAGTCGGCACACCCGACCGCACGCATCAACTCGCAAGCCACGCGCTGCACGCCGGTCAGGCGCTGAGCGGTGAACTTACCATTGACCACGAGATGCATAGTTCTCCCGAATAAACGAATCGACGCGGCCGCGCCAAGGCAGCCGCCGTCGTCATGCCGTCGCGTCGAACATCGGCTCGGTGTCGTCGCCCGTCCCGTAGTAGCCGTAATAACGATTACTTCGGGTCAGAGGAATAGCGTTAAATACCGCCCCCGTCACCCGCGCTTCAGAGCGCTCGAGCTTTCTGATGGTCTCGGCGATCTCCTCCTCGCTCTGCATGCCCGAGCGCAGCACGAGCACCGTGGCGCCGGCGTCGCCCGCGATGATGGCGGCGTCCGTCACGACGAGGAACGGCGGCGTATCGACGATCACGAGGTCGTACTCGTGCGAGAACCGCTGCAGCAATTCGCGAAAGTTATGACGCATCAGCAGCGCGGCCGGATTCGTGACGCGGCTGCCGCACGAAAGCAGCGTCAGCCCTTCGACGCTCGTGCGGCGCAGCGCTTCGTGCGGCTGCATCGCGCCCTTGAGCACTTCCGACAGGCCGCCGCGATTGGGCTGACCGAAGTAGTACGCCAGGTGGCCGTTGCGCATATCCGCATCGATGAGCAGCACGCGCGTTCCGATCTCGGCATGGAGCACGGCCATGTTCGCCGCGACGAAGCTCTTACCGGCCGCCGGCGTCGGTCCTGCCATCATGACGATGTTATTGGGCGCGTGAGCCAGGTCGAGCGACAGCGCAGTACGCACGCTGCGAAGCGCCTCGATCGACGGATCGTCGGGATAACGATCGGCGAGCACCTTCGACACGCCGGTACCCGTGGCGGCGACCCGCCCATCGGCCGGCACGGGCAGCCCCTGCACGCGTCCCGGTAAGCCCGGCGCCGCGCTGCGGGAAGACAGCGAGCGCCGCTGCAGCGCGCTGACTTCATCGTTCAGACGCGCCTGCTGCTCGCTGTACAGCACTTCACCCATCAGCGGCACGCCAAGCCGCGCTTCGACAAACAGCGGATCGGTCACGCCCATCATCACGTGGCGGCGCACGAACACCGAGCCCACGCCGAGCAGCAGACCGAGCGCCATGCCGCCGGGGATGACGATCCGCGGATCGGGCTTGACGGGACGGAACGGCACGACCGCATCGTCGACGATGTGCGCGCCGCCGGTCGTGCTCGCACGACGCACGGACAGCTCCTCCGCTTTTTGCGTCATGCCGAGGTAGACCTGCTCGGCGACCTTCGCGTCGCGCGTCAGGTCCACACTCTTGCGCTGCGAAGTAGGCATCGCGGAAAAGCGCGCATCGAACTCGCCCTTCTGCGCTTGCAGTTGACGCAACTGCTCGTCGATATTGCGCACCCACCGACTGCCCGGCGTATAACGATCGAGCAACTGCGTACGCTGAATCTGCAGGTCCGCGATGCGCCGGTCAAAATCGATCCCGCCTTGCAAATAGGCCTGCGCTTCGTTCGTCGGTTGTATCGATTGGGCCGTCGTCTGATAGCTCGATAGCGCTTGTTCCGCCTTTTCCAGTTCCGCGTGCAGACGCGGTAGTTCCTTGTTGATGAATGCCAGCGTGGCGCTGTCGTTGCGCTGCTTCGCCGTGACGGCCGTCAGCATGTATTGCTGAGAAATCGCGTTGGCTACCTCGGCGGCCTTCTCGGGCCGGGCATTGGTATATGCGATTTCGACGAGGCCCGTGTCCTTGACCTTATCGCTCACCTTCAGATCACCGGTGAAGCGCTTGACCGCATCGAGCATGGCCCAGTGCTTGACCTTGAATTGCGTGCCGGGCCGCGCAACCATCTCCGTCACGAGCATCGAGACACCGTCGCTCGAGCGTGCGAGTTCACCCACCTTGCCCGTCAAAATGTTCTCGCCGCCCGGGCCGCGCAGCGCGTAGCGGCCGCCGTCCAGCGCGGTCAACGTCAGCTTGCGCTCCTCGAGCGAAGCGGGCACATCGAGCTGGCCGATACTGAGCTTCTCGCCGCCCCACGCATAGGAACTCATGCCGAACCATGCCCCCGCCGGATGTCCCGGCTTGGCGAACTTACGCACGAGGCTTCCGATGATCGGCAGCGTTTTCGGCTGGACCGTCACATCGAACCGATAGCGGCTAATCACCGGGTCGAGCACCGACCGGCTTTGCATGATCGCCATCTCGGCGGAGGGCGACGGCGACGGCGGCGCGTACTGCTGCCCTTGTGTGGACAGGCCGAGCGCATTGGGCTCGGGCGGGTCCACGCGAATCAGCACAGTCGCTTCGTAGCTGGGCGTCGCGATGAACAGGTAAGCCAACGCGAGCGCCGTCACGGCGAGCGCTACGCCCAACAGCTCGAAGATGTGATTGCGCAGTAGCTTGAGCATATCGCGGCCGGACAGTTGGCTACGTTCGCCGCTTGTCTGCACGTAAAGAGAGTTCAGAGCCAAGTCGTTCACTGGCGTCGTCCTCGAAAATGTAGCGTTGTGTGGATCGCGTCCGCCTTCACTGGGCCTTCGGTTGCGTGCTCGATTGCTGGTCGCGCATCGTGCCTTCCAGCATTTCGAGCAAGAGCTTCAGGTCGGAGACGAGGATTGCGCAGGACTTCAGCCCCAACACTTCCGCCGTCCCGATCGAATTGCGGACATGCTCCAGCGCAGCGTCATAAACGTTCATGGATCGAAATCAAAGTCGTTGCACGTATGCACCGCCGGCACCCGCGCGGGCGAGCGCAGGCGACCCTGCGGCACGCGGCCGCGCCTTCAATTCGCCCGTCCATACACATCCTCGAAGCGGACAATGTCGTCCTCGCCCAGATAGGCGCCCGATTGAACTTCGATCAATTCGAGCGGCACCTTGCCCGGGTTTTCGAGGCGGTGCTTCACGCCCAGCGGAATGTACGTCGATTGGTTTTCGCCAAGCAAGAACTGCTCTTCTCCGCGCGTCACGAGTGCCGTACCGCGTACGACGATCCAGTGTTCGGCGCGATGATGGTGAAGCTGAAGCGAGAGCTGCGCACCCGCTTCCACGATAATATGCTTGACTTGGAAACGCTCGCCCTTGTCGATCGAGTCGTAGCACCCCCAAGGGCGCTGCACCTTGCGATGCGAGTCGGCTTCCGGGCCCTGCTGATCGGCAATACGTCCGACGATGCGCTTGACGTCCTGCACGCGCGAGCGATCGACCACGAGCACGGCATCGGCCGTCTCAACGACGACGAGATCGGAAACGCCGACGCACGTCACGAGCCGGCTCTCGGCGCGCACATAGCAAGCGCTTGCGTCCTCCATCAGCACGCGGCCCGATGCGACGTTGCCGTTCGCATCCTTGCCGAGTGCGTCCCACACCGAATCCCACGAACCGAGATCGGACCATGCGGCATCGAGCGGGACCACGATGCCTTCGACGTCGCCGCCTTGCGTCAGCTTTTCCATCACGGCGTAATCGATGGAATCGGACGGCACATCCGCGAACAGTCGCTCATGCGGCGTAAAGCCGGACGCGCTTTCCTTTCCTGCCTCATAGGCAGCCGCGCAAGCCGCGTAAGTGTCGGGTTGCATCTGCTGCAAGGTCGAAAGCCACACGCTCGCACGCAGCACGAAGATGCCGCTGTTCCAGAAATACTTGCCCGAGGCCAAATAGGAACGCGCCACTTCTAGCGGCGGCTTTTCCACGAAGCGGCCGATCTTGCGTGCCGTGCCGTCGATATCCTCGGCCGGCTCGATATAGCCGTAGCCCGTTTCGGCACGCGTGGGCCGAATGCCGAGCGTCACGATCGCGCCGCGTTCGGCATGACGCGTGGCGACCGCCACGGCGCGCTGAAACGCCGCCACGTCGCCGATCATATGATCGGCCGGCATGACGACGAGCACCGCATCGCCGCCGTCCTCGAGCGCATGGAGCGCCGCGAGCGAGAGCGCGGGCGCCGTATTGCGTCCGGTGGGCTCGATAATGAACCGCGCACCGACACCCATCTGCCCCATCTGCTGGGCACTGATGGCGCGATGCTCCGCGCCGCATACGATGATCGGCGATTCGTCGATCGCGAGCTCGACATCGGCTAGCCGCTGAAGCCGCCTGACCGTCATCTGCAGCAACGATCCGGCCCCCAGGACATCGACGAGTTGTTTCGGAAAATGCTTGCGCGAAAGGGGCCACAAACGCGTGCCCGATCCGCCCGCGAGCACGACAGCCCGCGTGCGAAGCGTCGATTGCGGTGCCAACGACTGCGGAGCACGCAATTGCGTAACGGCTCCGACCGCGCTCGGCCGCTCCCTCGTTTCAACAGGAGTACTCATCTGCTTGTTCTCCTAATCAGGCGAATCCGAAAACATGAATGACGGTGGAGGCGCAAACCAGCCCGCCACCGACCGTTTCGGCTCATGTTGCTGTGAAGCATAGCCAGACAACTTGACACGTAATTCTCAAGGTCGTAAAAGCCCGAACTGTTGGCGGATTTCGGCGAAGCACGAGAAACATTGTCGATGGACAAACGCTTAATATCGGTAAATGGCACCCCCATGCAATTGCCCGCACCGTTAATCTTTCTGATTAATCGGCGATATTTTTTACCGACCTAGGCGTCTAGGGCCTGCGGGACCCCCTCCCAGTCCTACCGAGCGGGTGCACGAAAAAAATCCGAGTTTGTAAATTTTTATAACAAAAATATAAAAAATACTTCCGCGAATATCTTTAGCCGAGACGACGTGTCGCGCCAAATACACGGCTATTTACGCCACCTTTTTCGCCAAAAATCGACATGGCATCATGATGATTACGATGATGCACCGCAACACTCATTGTGTGCTTGTGCTTACCATGCGGAGGATGCTTCGTGGATCGCGCCACTGTCTTTACTACACCGCACGTCATGCGACGGGAAATGACCTCGCTCGCCGACGCTCGCCACATCGGGATCCTTATCTTCGATGGTCACTGTCTGTTCACTACCGGAGTGATTAGCGAAGTCTTTCAATTAGCCAACGCCCTCATGCGCTTCTCGACCGGCCAGCCCCCCTATCGGGTATCGCTGCTCTCGAAGCTCGGCGGGCCCGTTACGAGCTCGTCTTCGATCGCCGTGATGACGCAACGGCTCGACGCCTACTCCGTGGGCGACTTTCATGCGTTATACGTTGCCAGCAACGACGTTCGTGTGACATCGGGCTTTGACGTTCAGCTCGCGCGCTGGCTTTCCGGAGCCGGTTCGACCGTCCATGCGGCACATGCGGCGCCGAACCGTCACGCATCGGCGTTCGGCGTCGATATCGGCGTACATATCCGTCCGAACGTCCCCGTTTTTTGGCTCGGCTCGGGTTCGATGCCCGCGTGGGCGCTCAATCAAAAAGCGGCTCAGATGGCACTCACGCAAATCGCCACCGATCACGGCGACGACATGTCGCTAAGAATCGC
>Ga0157370_10001474_pt1 | contig 29109 bp, 19 predicted proteins | sample C35metaG_FD_113463 | JGI IMG/M metagenome (GOLD analysis project Ga0157370, IMG submission 113463) | Corn rhizosphere microbial communities from Kellogg Biological Station, Michigan, USA - C3-5 metaG | ecosystem: Host-associated > Plants > Roots > Rhizosphere > Soil | place: USA: Michigan...
CGATGCAACTGTAGTTTCAGATGAATTATCTGCTGCTTTTGGTACTCCGGTTGAAGCTAAAATTTTAGGTGATGACGATCAGTTGAAAATCACAACTAAATATAAAATTAAAGAAGACGGTGTTGCTGTTGACGAAGAAGTAAACCAAAAATTATACAAAGCATTACAAAAGTATTATCCAAATACTTCTTACGATAAATTCATCAACTCTTTTGACGGTAAAAAAGTTGGAGTTTTACAAGCTTCTAAAGTTGGAGCTTCTATCTCAGAAGATATTAAGACTAACTCTTACTGGGCGGTTCTTGGAGCAATGGCAGTTATTTTCTTATACTTAATGGTATCTTTCCGTAAATGGCAGTATTCATTAGGTGCGATTGCAGCTGTTGCGCACGACGTAATCTTTGTATTAGGTATCTACTCTTTATGTTATAAATTTATGCCATTCCACATGGAGATGGATCAGCACTTTATCGCTGCGATTCTTACTGTAATTGGTTACTCAATGAATGATACTGTAATTGTATTTGACAGGGTGAGAGAGTTTATCATCGGAAACCGTAAAGGTAGTTTCGAAGATATCGTAAACGCTTCTATTAATACTACTTTATCAAGAACATTGAATACTTCATTAATGATGATCATTGTATTATTAACAATGTTTATCTTCGGTGGAGAATCAATTAGAGGATTTATCTTCGCCATGTTAATTGGTATTATCGTAGGTACTTATTCTTCTTTATTTATCGCTACGCCAGTATTGGTTGATACGATTTCTAAAGATGAAAAACATACAATCGAAGACAAGCACAATAAAGCATAATTAATTGCTTAAATTATATTAAAAAAGATCCAGTGAAAGCTGGATCTTTTTTTTGTATTATATTTAATGGAATTTTAAAATAGTTTATGACAGGAAAATTACTTTTAAGTTTGTTGTTTCTTTTGAGCGTAGAAAATATAATGGCGCAAGAAAAAGATTCGCGTCTTTCAATTGGATTTAATTATGGATTCGGAAGTGAATTCAGTAATACAGATTACACTTTTACCAATCACTTTTATAAACTCCAGTTGTATTATAAGCTAAAGGACGCTAAACATTTTCAGTATGAAGTTTTAATACAGCCCGAAATTAATTTTGCAGAACATCAGCTGCTTAACTTCTATTTTGTTAAGCCTGAAAAGCCAGATTATCAGCAAAAAAGAGATGAGTATACACGGTTAAAAGAGGTGAGGGAATATGTGTTGAATCTTGGGTTTTTAGTTCGGAAACCAATCAATAAAAACTGTTCTTTTTATGTTTTGGGAAGTATTGGCCCGATGATAAACGATACCGAAACCGAAAGAATGTCAAAAGGATTCGCTTTTGCTGATGTTTTAGCGCTTGGTTTTTCTTTTAGGATGCAGAAGATACAATTTGATATTCGGCCTGAAATAAGGCATGTTTCGAATGGAGGATTGGGCGGTAAAAATGCAGGTTACAATACAAAGAATATAGAATTTGGAGTTTCTTACTCTTTATAAAAAAAAGCCCGGTATATGAAAATACCGGGCTTTATATTTTGAAATTTATTCTTTTAAATTAAGAAGCAGATAATGGATTTCTTTTGGCTCTGATAATGAAGAAAAGACCAATAATGATAAAAGGAATACTTAACCATTGTCCTGTTGAGAATAAACCTAATTCTTCTTCGATACCGCCCTGGCTTTCTTTTACAAATTCAACGATAAAACGAACTACAAATAAAAGCACTAAAAACAATCCGAATAAATATCCTGATCTAAGTCTTGCATTAGTTTTCCAATATAAGAAATATAAGATGGCAAATACAAAGATGTAGCAAAATGCTTCGTACAACTGCGTTGGGTGTTTTGCAGGAACCTGTGCTAATAAATCAGCAAATTTAGGATCTGCAGCAATAGCATTATAAGCCTCTTTTGGATTTGCAATTTGTGTTGCGTTTACCGCTTCGGCTTTGCTGAATTTATCGTGTAAAAATCGGATTCCAAATGCTGATGTCGTTTCGTGACCAATAATTTCTGAGTTCATGAAGTTTCCTATACGAACAAATATAGCACCGCTGGCAACAGGAATTACAACGCGGTCTAAAATCCATAATAACGGACGTTTTAGGATTATTTTGCTGTAAAAATACATCGCTAAGATAATGGCAATGGCAGCACCGTGACTTGCTAAACCTTGAAATCCTGTGAATTCAAATTTTGGTTCGAATCTAAAAGGTAAAAATATTTCAAGTAAATGGTTTCTAAAATACTCCCAATCGTAAAATAAAACATGTCCTAAACGAGCTCCAACTAACGTTGATAAAACAGTCCAAACAAAAAGAGAATCTAATTTATCAATTGGTTCATGTTCGCGTTCGAAAATCTTTTTCATTAGGAACCATCCTAAACCAAAAGCAATTACGAACATTAAACTGTAATAACGAATCATAAAAAAACCTAAATCTATTCCTTCCGAAGGATTCCAAACGATGTTTAAAGGCTGTGTCATATAGTGTAATGTTTTATTATATTTTGTAAAAATAGAGATTAAATGTGGAGCAAATCTTTAGAAAAAGTTAATGTTTGTGTGAACATTTCTTTTCGGGAACCGGATCATAACCTGTCCTTCCCCAAGGATGACAGCTTAAGATTCGCTTCATTCCTAAATACCCTCCATAGAATAATCCATGTATTTGCAATGCCTGAATCATATAAGTGGAGCATGTTGGCTCAAACCTGCATGAAGCGGGCGTAAAAGGTGAAATCGCAGTTTGATAAAAGCGCACCAGTATTACAAACGGATATATTAGAATTTTTGAAAACATATTTTTTCAGTCATCATTGATTAGTATTTAGTCATCAGTTTAAATCTGAATACTTTAAACTGATTACTGAACACTTCGTTTTTAAATACTAAAAGAAGTTCCTTCTTTGCCGTCTTTTAACTGAATGCCTAAAGCGATTAACTGATCGCGAATTTGATCTGAAAGTGCAAAATTCTTATCAGCCCTTGCCTGATTTCTCATCCCGATAAGCATGTTTACAACACCTTCTAATTTGTCGTTGTTGCCATCGGCAGCTTTCCCGTCACTTAAACCTAAAACATCAAAAACAAAAGCGTTTATAGCTGCAGAGAATGATTTTAGATCTTCGGCAGAAATGGTTTCTTTTCCTTCTTTTAATAAATTGATGTAACGTACGGCTTCAAATAACTGCGCAATTAAAATTGGCGTATTAAAATCGTCGTTCATAGCATCATAACAAGCTTGTTTCCAAGAAGCAAAATCAATAGAACTAGAAGAACTTGGGTTAATTGCCGGCAAAGCTTCAATAGCTTCTATTAGTCTTTTATACCCTTTTTCGGCAGCTGTAATGGCATCATCAGAGAAATCTAAAATACTTCTGTAATGTGCCTGCAGCATGAAAAATCTAGTTACAGAAGCAGAAAATGCCTTACTTAAAATAGTATTATCACCGCTTAAAATTTCTCCCGGTAAAATATTATTTCCGGTAGATTTGGCCATTTTCTTTCCGTTAAGAGTAAGCATGTTGGCGTGCATCCAGTAATTTACCGGCGACTGTCCTGTGCAAGCTTCATTTTGAGCAATTTCGCATTCGTGGTGAGGGAATTTTAAATCCATTCCGCCTCCGTGAATGTCAAAATGATTTCCTAAATATTTAGTACTCATTGCAGTACATTCTAAGTGCCAGCCTGGAAAACCGTCACTCCAAGGAGAAGGCCATCTCATGATGTGTTCTGGCTCGGCTTTTTTCCAAAGTGCAAAATCCTGCGGATTTCTTTTGTCTGACTGACCATCAAGATCACGGGTATTGGCAAGCATATCTTCGATATTTCGGCCGCTTAAAATTCCGTAATTGTTGGTTTCGTTATATTTCACGACATCAAAATACACAGATCCGTTGGCAACATAACCAATTCCGGTATCAATGATTTTTTTGATGATTTCGATTTGTTCAATAATATGTCCTGTAGCTGTAGGCTCAATACTTGGCGGTAAAAAGTTGAAAGCTTTTAGAATGTCATGAAAATCTACCGTATAGCGTTGTACGACTTCCATTGGTTCTAATTGCTCTAAACGTGCTTTTTTGGCAATTTTATCTTCACCTTCATCAACGTCGTCTACAATGTGCCCCACATCGGTAATGTTACGAACATAACGCACTTTGTAATCCAGATGTAAAAAGTATCTGAAAATTACGTCGAAAGACATAAAAGTCCTCACGTTTCCTAAATGCACATTACTATAAACCGTTGGTCCGCAAACATACATTCCAACATTTCCTTCATGGATTGGTTTGAAATTTTCTTTTTCACCCGAAAGCGAGTTGTATATTTTTAGTGGCTGCGTTGTATATAAAGGCATATTTTTGTTTGCTTTTTAACCGTTTAATTGTTGATTTGTTTAATCGTGTAAACGTTTTTTTGTTTTTTAATTTACTGCGTATTATTCTTTTGAAAGATAATACTTTTTTAAACTATTTATCTGATTACAGATTTTTTCAATTTTTTCACGAGATGCTGCATATTCTGTTTCGGAAACATAATTTAAATCTTTTGAAATAATTAAATGATTCAAAGTTTCCATCGCTGATGAATAGGAAATCGTTAAAAAATGAGCTTTGTCTTTGTTTGTATTTCTTGAAGTTCCTTCAGCAATATTAGTAGCAATTGACGATGAACTTCTTTTAATTTGGGAAGTTATTCCGAACAATTCATTTGACGGAAATTTACTGGTTAATTTGTAAATATCCAAAATAAACATTCTCGCATTTTGCCAAACTTCCAGCTTTTCAAATGAAAAAACATACATTTTTTTCTGTTTAATTGTTGATTTGTTTAATCGTTTAATCGAAAATTAAGACTTAGTGATGAAGCGATTAAACAAATTAACGATTTACCGATTAAACTAAAATTGTGTTTCTAGTTTAATGTAATCAAGAAATTCTCTTTTTGTTTGAGGATCTTTGAATTTTCCGCCAAATTCAGATGTTACAGTACTGCTTTCGATGTCTTTAATTCCTCTTGAGTTTACGCAAAGGTGTTTAGCATCGATAACGCAGGCAACATCTTCGGTACCTAACGCTTTTTGAAGTTCCTGAACAATTTGCATCGTTAAACGCTCCTGAACCTGAGGTCTTTTTGCATAATACTCAACAATACGGTTCATTTTAGATAAACCAATAACTCTTCCGCTTGAAATATAAGCAACGTGAGCACGCCCGATAATTGGAAGTAAATGATGTTCGCAGGTAGAATAAACTGTTATGTTTTTCTCTACAAGCATTTCGCCATATTTGTAATTATTGTCGAAAGTGGAAGCTTTTGGTTGTTTAGAAGGATTTAAACCTCCAAAAATCTCCTTTACAAACATTTTAGCAACTCGATTTGGAGTACCTTTTATGCTGTCATCTGTTAAATCCATTCCAAGAGTCTGCAGAATGTTTTCAACATCTTTTTTAATTTTTTCTATTTTTTCATCATCAGTTAAGTCGAAAGCATCTTCTCTAAGAGGGTTTTTTGCGTTACTGCTGAAGTGATTGTCACCTATTTCGTCTAAAAAATCTTCGTTATTTATCATTAAAAACTACTATTATAATGGGTATATCTTTTTAAGGCGGTAAAGATAATTAATAAATAGGAAACCTTTTCTATGCTTTTTACTATTTAATCGATCCTTTTTGGATATAATCTAAATTTGGTCTAATTACGACTTTTTAAAAATACAAAAGACAATAACACAAGCGGTTATTGTCTTTTGAAAGTTAAGTTTAGTTTGTTTTTTATTTGTTATTGTAAGCCAAAAGCGCTTCTTTTAAAATATTTACAGCACTTATTAGGTCTTTTTTGTTTAAAACATAGGCAATTCGAACCTGATTTAACCCCATTCCGGGAGTCGAATAAAATCCTTTTGCAGGAGCAACCATTACCGTTTCTCCGTTTAAGCTGTAGCTTTCTAAAAGCCATTGCGCAAAAGCATCAGAATCGTCGATTGGTAATTGTGCAATACAGTAAAATGCACCTTTTGGTTTCGTTACAATTACACCTTCAATTTTGTTTAACTCTGCAATTAAAGTGTTACGGCGTTCTTTGTATTCTGAAATTACTTCGTCAAAATAACTTTGCGGCGTATCGATAGCAGCTTCGCATGCAATCTGCTCAATTGTTGGCGGACTTAAACGCGCCTGAGCGAATTTCATAACCGTTGCCAGAACTTCTTTGTTTTTTGTAATCAAGCAGCCAATTCTTGCGCCGCACATACTGTAGCGTTTAGAAACAGAATCTACCATTATAACGTTTTGCTGTACATCTTCTAAGTTCATTACTGAAAAATGCACATCATCTCCATCATATAAAAACTCACGATAAACTTCGTCAGCAATTAAATACAGATCGTATTTTTTAATTAAACCGGCTAATTGTTTAATCTCGGCTTCAGTATATAAATATCCGGTTGGATTACCCGGATTACAAATTAAAATTGCTTTTGTTTTTGTCGTAATCAATTTTTCAACTTCTTCGATACTTGGCAAAGCAAATGCCGTTTCGATAGTCGAAACAAGAGGCACCACAGTTGCACTTGTAGAAGAGGCAAAGGCGTGATAGTTCGCATAAAAAGGTTCAGGAATAATGATTTCATCTCCTGGATCTGTAATCGTGGCCAGCGCAAACAAAAGGGCTTCAGAGCCACCAGTCGTAACGATGATGTCTTCTGAGTTAACATTTACATTTTGGCGTTGGTAAAATTGAGCTAATTTTTTTCTGTAACTTTCATATCCGGCTGACGGACTGTACTCGATAAGAGTTAAATCAATATTTTTTACCGCCTCGATGGCCACTTCGGGTGTCTTGATATCCGGTTGACCAATGTTTAAGTGATACACTTTGTGTCCTTTTTTCTTTGCGATATCCGCATAAGGAGCAAGCTTACGTATCGGTGATTCGGGCATGTTTCTGCCTTTGCTTGAAATTGTTGGCATGAGATTTTTTATTGAAGTGCAAATTTGCATTTTTTTTTCGAATTTAACGTAAACAATGCATAGACTTATAAAAATCTAACAATAATAAATATATTTACTAATTTTATAATAAAATATTGTCAATGAAAAAATATATTGTGTTGTTTTTTGTGGTATTGCTGCCTTTTTGTTTAAAAGCTCAAGATAATTTCATTATCTCAAACAACAAAAAAAAGGTCGTCATCCCTTTTAAATTGATAAATAACCTGATTTTTATTCCGATAAAAGTAAACGGAATAGAGCTGAATTTTCTTTTAGACTCTGGTGTCGAGGAAACTATTTTGTTCAGTATGGATGAAATGCAGGAGGTTAAGTTTAATAATGTGGAGAAAATCAAACTTAGAGGACTGGGTTCTGAAAAAGAAATAGAAGGACTTAAATCAACAAACAATACTTTTGAAACTTATGGTCTTAGATCAAATAATCACATGTTGTATGTCATTTTAGATCAGAGTTTTAATTTGTCGTCGCATATTGGTATTCCGGTAAATGGAATTATTGGATACAAATTTTTCAAAAACAATATAGTGGAGATTAATTACGAAAAACGAAAAATCACCGTATATGAAGACAAACAGGAAATCCAGAAAAAGCTGGATAAAAAGTTTAAACTAATCCCGATAACAATAGAAAAATCCAAGCCTTATATTTATACAACAGCCGTTGTTGACAGCATGGAAATTGATGCAAAACTGCTAATTGATATTGGTAACAGCGATGCTTTCTGGATTTTCGAAAATTCAAAAATTAAACTTCCTAAAAAGAACTTTCCTGATTTTTTAGGAAAAGGATTTAGCGGCGATATCGAAGGGCATCGTGCACGAATTCAGATGTTTTCCATCGATGAGTTTGATTTTAAAAGACCAATAGTTGCTTTTCCTGATTCGTTATCTATTGCGAATGTTAAAATGGTTAAAGATAGAATTGGTTCAGTTGGAGGAGAAGTTTTAAAACGATTCAATATTGTTTTAGATTACAGGGATCAAAAGCTTTATCTGAAAAAAAACAACAAATTCTCAGATCCTTTTACGTACAATAAAAGTGGTATAACTATTCAGCATAATGGATTGCAATGGGTTCAGGAAACGGTTCATTTAGAGACAGTTCAAGTGGTTTCGAGTGTGAGTGAAACGGAAAGAAATCAAAATAATAACGGAAGTAATTTTAGGTATAAGTTTTTGTTAAAACCAGTATACGAAATTGTGAACATCAGAAAACATTCAGCTGCTGAAAAATGCGGCTTACAAAAAGGCGATATCATTATCAGTATTAATAACGAAAGACCTTACAAGTATTCTTTGCAGCAAATTAATCAGCTTTTAAAATCCGAAGAAGACAGATGGATTACTATTGATGTAGAAAGAAACAGTCTTATCTTAAAATTTAGGTTCAGACTTGAAGACGAGTTGTAATTTCTTTTTTATTAAATTCTTTCCGATATTCAAATTTGCAGCTTAGTTTGTATGTATTTTAAAAATTAATAAGAAAATTAAGTTTTTTAGGAAGTAAGCACATATTTTATTATGTTTAACGAAAATAATAATATATGGTCAAAAACTACATTAATTTCTTACAATTCTTATTGTTTTTTACTTTTCTAACGGTTTTGTCTCCAAAAATTTATTCACAATGTGCTGGTACAGATGCACATGTTGATATTTGTACAATAGAAGATCCTGTAAATCAAAACATATCGTTATTTTCTTTGTTAGGAGGCAGTCCTGTACCGGGCGGAACATGGACAGGAGACGATACTTCCCGAGGATTAAACCCCGCTTTGGGAACTTTAAATGCGCAGCTCATCAGTCAGGGAGGAAACTATCGATATACTTATACAGTACCTGCTGCTACGGGATGCACAGATAATAAAGCTACAGTAACCCTTACTATTGGCGCTTATGCCGGAGTTCCAGCTCCGCATGCCACGGTGTGCAGTGATGAGGAGTTTTTTAACCTTTTTACGGCATTCAATGGTACGGTGATGGCGCCCCATACCAATGGAACATGGAGAAATAGTACCGGACAAATTGTAGACCAGCTTATTCCAATTAAAGGAATTGGAGGAACTTTTCAATTTACTTATACAGTACCACCTGTGCTGGCGTGTTCTCCAAATTCGCCATCTTCTACCGTAATTGTAACGATTAGAAAAGCGCCGGAAGTAGGAAAGGCAAGGAATTTATTGCTTTGTGCAGAAACTGATCTTGCTTTTTATACCAATTTAGATTTAAGCACCAGACTTATAGGGCAGGATAAGGGAGGTGAATGGAGAGGTCCCGGTTTAACCTCTTTAAGTGATAATTTTGTTAATCTGCAGGAAGTCTATGATGATGGCGGGCCGGGATCCTATACGTATACCTATACTGTTTATGCAACTCCAAATAATAAAGTATGCCCTGATAAAACAGAGCCTATAGTAATTACGATTGAAAAAAGACTCGATTTTACAGGAGCGAAAATTGAAGTTATAAAAGATATTTGTGAACCAGATATTCCAACGGCAACTTATTCAGCTGTATTAACAAGAGGTACTCAGCCTATTCCTAACGGACAATATCGCGTTACATTTGCTGTTTCAGGACCCAATGGTGGTTCTCAAACCATTGTGGCTAACTTTGTAAACGGAGTTTTAAACTTTCCAATTTCTTCTTCTTATTTCAGACAAGTAGGTAAGTTTACGGTATCAATTATCAATATTGTGGATGTTGCAAGCGAAGAAGCTTGTAATAATATTGTAAATGATTTATCAGACGAACTCGAAGTACATCCTATTCCGCGTTTAGACGGTGCGGTTTTAACTTTAGATCCTACATGCCAAAATAAAAATGCATTGGCACATCTTACAAATGCTTTGCGTTTACCAGATGGAAAATATAGTATTCGTTATAATATCTCTGGCGACAATTCGGCACTAGGACAAACGGCAAATATTACGGTTACAGGCGGCAGTGCAAATTTTATTATTCCGGGAAGTTTAAATATAAAGAGCGGTGTGTCAATTATCACCATTACGAATATCACAAATACAGTAACAGGCTGTACCAACACAGCTACGATAAGAGGAGATTTAACTATAAATCCACTGCCAAATGCTTCAACAGTAAGCGTGGTCGTTAATGATCGTTGTCTTCATGATCCGGTTCCGGTAACAATTTCCGGATTAGGAACTTTGACTGATGTTACGATTTCATATATGCTTCAAGATAGTAATTTAAGCACTTCAGAAACAGTTGTACTGCCTGTTACTGGCGGAAAAGCAAGTTTCGAAATTCCGCCGGGTTTACTTTTAAATGCGGGATCTACCATTATCTCAATAACCAATTTAAAGAATAATATAACCAATTGCGATGTTGATTTAACGAATGTATTAGACAGTTTTATTATAAATCCAATTCCTGCTGCGCCAATTGCAGGGCCACAGTCTTTTTGTAAAGTTGACGAAGCTACGATTGCGAATTTATTTCCAAAAGGGCCTGAATATAAATGGTATAATTCGGCAACAGCGACAACAGCTCTTCCAGATACTACTATTTTAGAATCAGGAAATTACTATGTTAAAGAAACTTCGCCTGCAGGCTGTACATCAGAAGCTGCAATGGTTTTGGTTACCATAAACGATTCGCCTGCTCCGGTTTTAAATACAGATGGAGCAGATTTTTGCGGCTTAAATAATCCAACGATTGCAGATTTATCAAATAATACCAATGTACCTTCAACTGTAGTTTGGTACGATGCAGAAACCAACGGAAATTTATTGTCAGCATCCACTCGTTTAACAGAACAGGGAGAATATTACGGATTCAATTTTCCGAGTTCAGATTGTTTTTCTTCGGAACATATTAAAGTCACGGTTAAATTAACAGATTGCGACGATGTGCCAAATGACTTTTTTATTCCCGATGGATTTTCGCCAAACGGAGACGGCGTAAACGATTCGTTTGTAATAAAAGATATCGAGTTTTTATACCCCAATTATACCCTTGAAATTTTTAACAGATACGGAAACGGAATGTATAAAGGAGATAAAAATAAACCGGCTTGGGACGGGATGAATTATGAAAAGAGCGGTATTGCGGGAGGTATTGCACCAAACGGCGTTTATTTTTACGTGCTGCATTTTAATAAAGACAATAAACCGCCAAAACAAGGCCGTCTTTATTTAAACCGATAAATCTCTTTTTATATTATTTAATATAATTTTCAAATGAAAAAAATAATACTCTTTATAAATTTCCTCTTTTATTTGTCCGTTTCTGCGCAGCAAGATCCAGAATACACGCATTATATGTACAATATGAGCGTGGTAAATCCGGCGTATGCAACAGGAGTTCCGGCCATGATGAATTTTGGAGGATTGTATAGAACACAATGGGTGGGTGCCGTTGGCGCGCCAAAAACATTCACCTTTTTTGGACACAGTGCTATAACAGAAAAAGTCGAAGTGGGTTTGTCATTCATTTCATGATATTGGAGACGGCGCCAAAAAAGAAAATAATGTGTATGCTGATTTTGCCTACGTACTGAAATTGGGCGGACAAAACAAACTTTCACTTGGGCTTAAAGCTGGATTTTCGTCGATACAAAGTAATTTCAATGGATTTCGTTTTACAGATCCTCAAACTGATTTTGCTTTCGCAGAAAATATAAACGCCACTAAACCAAATATTGGAGTAGGAGCTTATTATTTCAGAGATAATTTATATGTAGGATTATCAGTTCCGAATTTGTTGAAATCAAAATATATCGAAGAAAAATCAGGGATAAACGCTTTTGGATCGGAGCAAATACACACTTTTTTAACCGCGGGTTATGTTTTTCAGCTTAATGATATGTGGAAGTTAAAGCCTGCTTTTATGTCAAAATTTGTAAAAGGCGCTCCCATAACTTTAGACATTACGGTCAATGTTTTGTTTAACGAGAAATTTGAATTTGGTGCTGCTTACAGGATCGACGATTCGGTAAGTGCGTTGTTCAATATCAACGTTACGCCATCGCTTAGAGTAGGTTATGCTTACGATTATACCACTACTAATTTTGGTCAGTTCAATTCGGGAACACACGAAATTATGCTGCTTTTTGATTTGGATTTATTAGGAAAAGGATATGATAAATCACCTAGATTCTTTTAAAATGAAAAATATGAAAAAACTACTCGTTATTATATTCGTATTTTCAATACAGTTTATAAATGCCCAAAATCAGGAATTGTCTAGAGCTAAGAAATTTTTCGACAGAACCTATTACAGCGAAGCCATTATTTTATACGAAAGACTGGCCGAAGAAAAACCTTCGCAGGAAGTAATTAAAAATCTGGCAGATTCTTATTTCTATACCAACAATTTGGTCAAAGCCCAGCGTTATTACCGCCTTTTAGTAAAAAGTTATAACAATAATTTAGACAGAGAATACTATTTTAGATACGCCCAGACTTTAAAAGCAACCAATAGTTATGACGATGCAAACGAAGTTTTAAAAGAATATTATACAAAATCAACTAATCCTGAGGATATTTCTAATTTCGAAAAAGACCTTAAAACCTTAGAAAACGTATCAGCAATTGGAAAACGATTTGAAATTAAAAATTTGCCGATAAATACGCCAAATTCAGAATTTGGAGCGGTTGAATACAAAGGCAATCTCGTATTTGCAGGCGTTAAACTAAAACCCGGAATATTCGATAAAAAGTTTAAATGGGACAACGAAACCTATTTAAATTTAGTTGAAATTCCGTTGCAAAACATAAATACGGCAGATTCTACGGCACATTATTTTTCCAAAGAATTAAAAACCGGAATGCACGAATCGAATGCCATTTTTACCAAAGACGGCAAAACAATGTATTTTACCCGAAACAATTCTAAAAACGGAAGAAAAAAGAAAGACGACAAAAAAGTATCAAACCTGCAGATTTTTAAAGCCGAATTGGTTGAAGGAAAATGGACCAATGTTACATCGCTTCCGTTTAATAGTCCTAATTATTCTGTTGAACATCCTGCTTTAAGTGCTGACGAAAAAGTATTGTATTTTGCTTCAGATATGCCGGGATCTTTAGGATCTTTTGATATTTATTCGGTTAACGTAAACAAAGGCGCATTTGATACACCAAAGAATTTAGGACCGGAAATTAATACCAGTAAAAGAGAGCAATTTCCTTTCGCTTCCGCGGATGATAAACTGTATTTTTCTTCGGATGGACATTTAGGTTACGGATCTTTGGATGTTTTTGTGTCTGAAATAAACGGAAATACGTATTCAAAACCTGTAAATATCGGTTTGCCGTTAAATTCAAATTTAGATGATTTTGCCTTCAATATTAATTCTGAAACCAAAGAAGGGTATTTTGCATCAAATAGAGAAGGAGGAAAGGGCAGCGATGATATTTATAAATTTAAAGAAATCAAAGACTTAATTGTAGAAGACTGCAAACAGTTTATCGCCGGAATTATTACAGATGTTGATACCAAACTGGCTTTAGAAAATGCAACCGTAATTTTACAGGATTCAGAAAATAAAACCCTGAATACCATTACGACTTCTGCCGATGGAAAATTTAGTTTTACCGCTGCCTGCGAAGCGTCTTATAAAGTTTCGGCTTTCAAAGAAAAATACACGAATGAGTCTGTAACCTTGACTTTGGGTAAAACCCGAGACAAAGTAAACGATGCTTCTTTAGCATTACGATCTTTAGACGCAATTAAACTCGAAGAAAAGGAAAATGACGAAAAGAAAAGAAAGCAGGAACTTATTATAGAAGAAGAAAACAAGAAAAAAGAAGCACTTGCCGCCATAGAATTAAAGCAAAAAGAGAAGAAAGCTAAAGAAGCTGAAATCGTTGCTGCCGAAGTCAAAAAGAATGAGAAAGTAAAAGAGATTTTAGAGAAGGAAAAAGACGTTATAAGAGATAAAGATCGTTTGATTATTAAAACAGATCCTATTTATTTCGACTACAATTTGTGGTACATCCGTAAAGAATCTAAAGTTATTTTAGGCCGTGTTGTTGAGTTAATGAATAAATATCCGGTAATGGTAATCGAAATTGGATCGCATACCGATTCGCGCGGAAATGAAAAATTCAACGCCGATTTATCTCAAAAAAGAGCCAATTCTACCAGAGAATTTATCATTCAATCCGGAATCGATGCTAAACGCGTTTCGGCAAAAGGTTATGGAGAATCGGTGCCCATTATAAAATGCAAACCCGATGAAGCCTGCTCCGAAGAAGAACACGAATTAAACAGAAGATCTGAATTTGTAATTAAGAATTTATAGTTTTTTTACTGCACTATACCAACCCAACAGTCCCGAAGCCTCGGGATAAAACCTGTTGGGTTTTATTTTGAAGTCAATATTTTTTAAAACTCTTTTTTTTAGCTTCTTTTTTATTTAATTTTATAGAATAACCTTGAACAAAATATTGAAATATGAAAAATCTAGTTTTACCTTGTCTGCTTGTAATCTGTATAGGATTCCAAAGTTGTAAAAATGATGAAAAACAAAAAGAAGCCGAAGCAGCAAAAGCAGAGGGAGAAAAGATTGTAAGCACAGATTGCTTTAAAGCGATATACGAAAAGGATACAATAGATTTAAAATTGAATACTTTAAAAAACGGAAAATTAACAGGCGATATGGTAATGAAAGTAGCTCCTTCTACAGTAAGAACGGGTGAAGTTGCAGGAGAATTTCACGGCGATACTTTATTTATAGATTACACTTTTAAGGATTCTGCCAGTAAAGACAAAATTTTCAAAAATCCAATGGCGCTTTTAAAACGTGACAAACAGCTTATTCTAGGAAACGGAACAATGCAGACCACAATGGGAGTAACCTATTTGGTTAAAGATAAACCAATCGATTTTGATCGCGTAAAATATAAATTCGAAACCGCGGAGTGCGCTGAGAAAAAATAATAATCTCTCCAAACAAACCCGACAGGTTTCAAAAACTTGTCGGGTTTAATTTTAGAATCCAAATAAAAAAGCCGTTTCTAATTAAAGAAACGGCTTTTACTATTTTTAGTTTTTATTTTTTTATAAAACTTCTCCCTTAATTTTAAGGGCAACTCGGCCATCAGGATAGTTTACGGCATTGGTTTCAACAGTAATTGTTTTACGAATTGGTCCGGCGGCCATATTGTATTTTACATCTATTTTGCCTTTTTTACCAGGCATTACAGCTGCTGCGGGTTTAGTAACAACTATAGAACTAACTGTAGATTCTGCACCAATAATTAAAAGCGGCGCATCGCCTGTATTAGTAAACTCAAAGGAGCGTACTCCATTGTCAGTCTTTGAAATTTTACCATAATCAATGGTATTGTCCGGGGCTGCAAATTCAATTTTTGGGCCGTTTTGTGCATAACCTATTGCGCTAAACAATAAGACTGCAATAAAAGAGGCTGCATTTTTCATTTTGAAATTGTTTTTAAGTTGTAAGTAAATATACATTCTTTTAATTAACACACAAATTATTAATTCGTTTTTTATAGTCTACTTAATTATTTACTTTTGCTGTCAGATATAATTACAAAAATTGAAACAAAGTTTCGTTTATTTGTTTTTCTGTTTAATCGTTTAATTGATTGGGATTGAGTTTACATTGCTAAAATTTCAGAAAATAACGATTAAACGAATTAACAATTAAACGAATCAACAAAAAAAATAAACGATTAAACAACCTAATAAATGACAATTCCAGCACAATTTGACGCTAAGACGATTGAGAACAAATGGTATGAGTATTGGATGAAAAATAACTATTTTCATTCAGAGCCAGATCATAGAACGCCGTATACTATTGTAATTCCTCCTCCAAACGTCACTGGTGTCTTGCATATGGGACATATGCTGAATAATACTATTCAGGATGTTTTAATTCGTAGAGCCCGTCTTAAAGGTTTCAACGCTTGTTGGGTTCCTGGAACGGACCATGCTTCTATTGCAACTGAAGCAAAAGTGGTAGCAAAATTAAAAGCAGAAGGAATCAATAAAAACGATTTGTCCCGCGAAGAATTTTTGGCCCATGCCTGGGAATGGACACATAAATATGGAGGCACAATCCTTGAACAACTTAAGAAATTAGGTGCTTCATGCGATTGGGAACGTACGAAATTTACAATGGATCCGGATATGTCGGCAGCTGTTATTAAATCGTTTGTAGATTTATACAACAAAGGATTAATCTACAGAGGATACCGAATGGTAAACTGGGATCCGGAAGCTAAAACGACTTTATCTGACGAAGAAGTAATTTACGAAGAACAACAAGGAAAATTATTTTTCTTAAAATATAAAATCGAAGGTTCAGAAGATTTCCTGACTATCGCAACAACACGTCCGGAAACTATTTTTGGAGATACTGCAATCTGTATCAACCCGAACGATGAGCGTTTTACACATTTAAAAGGTAAAAAAGCTATCGTTCCTATTTGCGGCAGAGTAATTCCAATTATCGAAGACGAGTATGTAGATGTAGAATTCGGAACAGGATGTTTGAAAGTAACTCCTGCTCACGATATGAACGATAAAACGCTAGGAGAGAAACATGATCTTGAAATCGTTGATATTTTTAATGAAGATGCTACATTAAACAGCTTCGGATTACATTATCAAGGAAAAGATCGTTTTGTAGTTCGTACTGAAATAGCAAAAGAATTAGAAGAGATTGGAGCTTTGGCAAAAACCGAAATCCATTTAAACAAAGTTGGAACTTCTGAAAGAACCAAAGCGGTAATCGAGCCAAGATTATCTGACCAATGGTTTTTAAAGATGGATGAATTGGTAAAACCTGCAATTAAGTCGGTTTTAGAAACGGGTGATATTAAATTACATCCAAAACGTTTCGAAAACACTTACGCGCATTGGTTAAACAATATTCGCGATTGGAATATCTCTCGTCAGTTATGGTGGGGACACAGAATTCCTGCTTTTTATTACGGAGACGGAAAAGAAGATTTTGTAGTTGCTGAAAACATCGAAGATGCTTTAGCTTTAGCAAAAGAAAGAACCAATAACCAACAACTAACAACCGACAACTTAAGACAAGATGTTGATGCTTTAGATACTTGGTTTTCTGCTTGGTTATGGCCAATGTCAGTTTTTGATGGGGTTGTGAATCCTGAAAACGAAGATTTTAAATATTATTATCCAACAAATGACTTGGTAACAGGTCCGGATATTTTATTTTTCTGGGTTGCCAGAATGATCATTGCTGGTTACGAATATACAGGCGAAAAACCGTTTAAAAATGTATACTTAACAGGTTTAGTACGTGATAAACAACGTCGTAAAATGTCTAAATCATTAGGAAATTCTCCTGATCCTTTAGACTTGATCGAAAAATTTGGTGCCGATGGTGTTCGTGTAGGATTGCTTTTAAGTGCTTCTGCAGGAAATGATATTATGTTTGATGAAGAATTATGCCTGCAGGGAAAATCATTCACAAACAAAATATGGAATGCTTGTAAATTGATTAAAGGATGGGAAGTTTCTGAAACAATCCCGCAGCCGGAATCATCAAAAGTAGCAATCGAATGGTACGAAGCGAAGTTGCAGCAAACGTTGGTTGACATTGAAGATAATTTCGAGAAATACAGAATTTCTGATTCATTAATGGCGATCTACAAATTGGTTTGGGATGATTTCTGTTCTTGGTTCCTTGAAATGATTAAGCCGGCTTACCAACAGCCAGTTGATAAAGCAACGTTCGACAAAGCAATCGAAATGTTAGAAAGTAACTTAAAATTACTTCACCCATTTATGCCTTTCTTAACAGAGGAAATTTGGCACTTAATTGCTGACAGAACTCCGGAAGAAGCTTTAATTGTTTCAACCTGGCCAGAATTAAAACCTTTTAATGCAGGTTTAATTACTGATTTTGAAAGTACAATCGAAGTAATTTCTGGAATCAGAACGATTAGAAAAGATAAAAATATTCCGTTTAAAGATGCTATCGAATTAAAAGCAATCAACAGCGAAAATATCTCTACTTATTTTGATACTATTGTATCGAAATTAGGAAACATTACGGCTTTCGAATATGTTTCGGCTAAAGTTGATGGAGCGTTATCTTTCCGTGTAAAATCAAATGAATATTTTATCCCGATTTCAGGAGGGAATATTGATGTTGAGGCTGAAATTGCAAAACTAACCGCAGAGTTGGTTTATACGCAAGGATTTTTAAAATCAGTTCAGGCAAAATTATCAAACGAGAAATTCGTTGCCGGAGCACCAGAGAAAGTATTAGCAAACGAAAAACAAAAAGAAGCGGATGCTTTAGCAAAAATTGCTACAATCGAGCAAAGTATTGCTGGTTTGAAATAAGGATTAGATTCTGTCTTAAATATAAAAGCTGTCCATTCTGGACAGCTTTTTTATCTTGTATTATTTTGAATAACTGTGAATCGCAAATTTTAATTTTCGTAGAAATTATCTTTAATATAGAAAACAGTGTCTATAAATTGAAGTATACCATTTTCTGTTAATACGTTTTCGTCGTGAAGATCTTCTAGTATAATTCCTAAATCAGGATTATAATAATCATTATTCTTAGTATTTAAAAATCCATTTGCAAGCATAAATTTTCTCACAGTTTCTAGATCTGTTGGTTCTGTTGCTTTTACAAAAGGTTGTTCGACGACTGCAAATATTGTATCTGCATTTTTAAAAAAGCCTAGTAAATTATATGCTGTATCAGGAAAAAAGAAGTTATTTAATAGTAAGTTGTTAAAGTAATCAATCCATGAGTTATAGTAAATAGAGTCATTAAGTTTGATAACATTTTTACCATCTTTTAGAAAAACTTTTTGTTCTGCCCCTTCGGAAACATAATTATCAAGATTAATATCTAAAATCCAAAGGTTATTTATATCAATAAATTTTTCTAAGGTCTCTTTTTCTTGTTTTTTGAAATGCTTGAATCCTTCAGCCATTGCACTTGAGCTTTGGCTTCTTCTAAGGTAACAGGCTGCTGCTTGGATAATTGTTCCATGCTTAACTTTGCTCTTTCCTGAAATGATAAGTTGTAATTCATATTTCATATAATAAAATGTAAAAGTACCACATTTTATTTGTAATGTCAAATGCTATCTCGTTTTTGTAGTCTTTGTATTATATTTTACTTCTTTCTTAAAACTAAAAAAAGAATGAGAAATAACTTTAACGTCAACAACGATGCTTATTATTGTCTATGTATACCAAATAAAAAACCTCACCTTTAAAGATGAGGTTTAAATTTTCCGAAAACATTTCTATTTCTGATAATCAGAAAAGATTCCGAAAGTAAAAATCTAATTCAAAATTTAGAATTTATAACGTAAACTTGTCATTATCTGACGTGGTGCTATTGGGTTTACACTATAATTTTCGTGTACTGTATAATTCAACTCGTTTGTAATATTAGATAATTTGCAAAGAATCGAAATTTTTCTCCAGGTATATCCAGCCGAAACATCGATTGTGGTGTAAGCTTCTAACGGAATATCACGATCTCTAATGGTTACAATATAAGCAGGATCTGGTTTAGGATTTGCAGGCGTAGGTTTAACAGCTGTCCATAAATAATCATCATTCCATCCGCCTAAACGGTTTCCGATATAATTTCCAATTGCTCCAACCGAAACACCTTTAAAGAATCCTTCTGGTACCGTGTAAAAGAAACTTAAATTAGCCGTAGTTGCAGGAGTTCTTGCTACACGGTCGCCTGTTACAAAACTTCCGCTAGTTCCAGATGTATTGGTATAACGCATATCATTGTAGCTGTAACCTCCAATAATACTTAAGCCTTCAACAGGTCTTGCGGTAATATCAATTTCAACTCCTTTACTTTTTGTTCCGCCGCCTAAAGTCTTTTTAGTTGTATCGGTATTAAGGGATCCATCAGGATTTAATTCAGCAGTTTGTGCTAAGTTGCTATTTGTAATTTGATATACTGTTACGTTTGTACTTAAAGCACCATCCCAGAAATCTTTTTTGATTCCGGCTTCATATTGATCTATAATTGAAGCTTCTAGTGGTTTTAAATCAATTGTTGTTCCTGTATTTGGTGTAAATGAACTAGAATAACTAGCAAATAATGACATGTCTTTTAAAGGCTGATATACTAATCCAACTTTTGGAGAAAATGCATTATCTAAACGTTTTGGAGTAATAGTTGGCACTGCATTTTCCGGCGCAACAGTTTGTTTTGATCCTACAAGTGTTTCTTTGTATGTGCTTACTTCGGCTTCCTGCCAAGACCAGCGAATACCAGCTAATACTTTAAATTTATCTGTAACAGAAATTAAATCCTGAAAGTAAACCCCAAAACGATTTGTTTCTGTTTTTGCTATTTGAGTCGCTCTGTCTGTAGTTGGGATATCTGTTCTTTGCTTGCTCGGGTCAAAAGTGAATAAGTTTATAGTGTCATAAAGTGTTGGACCATAAACTGGTTTACCATCTTTTACGCCTGTTTGAACATATTTTTCATCAAATGTATATGTATAAGCGGTTGCAAAAGAATTTTCCCAGTCTACACCTGTAAAGATTTGATGTTTTACAGATCCAGTATTAAAGTTTCCTTGCAAGCTCAATTGGTCTCCAAGTATTTGTTCTAAGTTTTTATTTTTTGATAAACCTCTGTTCCATTCACCCGGAGTTGCATAGGTTTCTAATCCTGATAATTGTGCAGTAGAATAACTTCCTCTATTGTAGGTTTGGAAAGAAGAATTAAAATTCAATTTCCAGTTTCTGTTAAAATCGTGATTTACCAATACCGATGCACTTGCTGATTTTGTATTACCATTTGACCAAAGTGATCCGTAAAAAGCATTACGAGGTAAGTTTAAAATTTGTTTTCCAATAATTCCGGTTCCAAAATCTGGAGTCCAGTCGGCAGTTAAATAATCTCCCTGTACTGTAATTTGTGTTTTTTGGTTTATATCAAAAAGAAACGATGGGTTGATGTATAAACGTTCGTTTTTAACCACATCTCTAAAACTTTCTGAGTTTTCGTAAGAACCATTAATTCTAAAAGCGATTGATTTGCTTAACGGACCGTAAAAATCGATAGAAGGTTTATAGTAAGCGAAGCTTCCCATTTGCATAGAGATTTCGCCTCCTTTTTTAAACTGAGGTGTTTTTGTAACTAGATTCACAATTCCTCCAGGAGCTACGTTTCCAAACATTAAAGCCGATCCTCCTTTAAGAAACTCCACTTTATCTAAACCTGAAACATCCGGAATAGAACCTGCATTATAGCGAAATCCGTTTTTAAACATATTGTTAGCCGACATGTCGTATCCTCTTGAGAAAAAAGATTCCTGAGCGCCTCCACGTGCCGAACCAACATAAACACCGTTAGCATTTTTAAGTACTTCGCTTAATCTGATAGCTTGCTGTTGTTCGATTACTTCAGCACCAATAACTTGTATGGCCTGCGGATTATCCATAGGTTTTAATCCGGAACGAACAGCAGTTACCGGTTTTGGCTCTTTGCCTTTGGTAACAATTACTTCGTTTAAAATTTCTCCTTTTTTACCTTTTACGGTATCAGAGGCTGTACTGTTTTCTATACTTGTATAGTTTTGACTATAAGATGCAAAGCTTATTAAAGATAAAAGCAATAGTAAATAATGTCTCATGGTATTTATTTAGATTCAATAAAAATTATCGAATGCAAATATAAAGACACAAATACCTTAACAGAAAATTATGATGTCCTTTTCTTTCTTAATATTTAATTAGTTTTGTCTTAAGATTAGCTTAAGAATTTTCTAATGCTATTTTAATTTTGTATTAATTATACAAAAAAACCTCGCTCAAAAAGAACAAGGTTTAGTTGAAAATTAAATCTAAAATAGGTTTTAAAATTATTTAACGGCAATTTGGTAAGTCGCCATTTTCCAGATTTCATCGTATTTTTTTCCGTTATGTTCGCCAGAAGCTTTATCTGTGTGAGCATATTCTACCATGTAGTTTCCAGACCAGATTGGTGTAAAAGAGAACTCGCCTTTATCGTTTGTCCATAATTCTTTTTCCCATCCGTTAGGAGCAATTACTTTAATTTTTGTTTCTTTTGCGATAGCGCCGTCATAAGAAGCAACTCCGGTAATTTTGGTATCTTTTTTTGCAACATCTGCGTTTTCTGAGAATACAGCAATTTTGTTAGTGTTTGATGCAATAGTATTTCCTGCAGTTTTGTTGCCCACAACTACATTTGCACTTGAGTTGTAATCCAGTTTCATTGTACCGTAAACATCTTTAACTGTATGCTGCATTACAATAGTGTAAACACCGTCTTCTGTTGGTGTAAAGAAAGCCTGGTATTTATTATCTAAAGCTTTTGAAGTAAGTTTAGTTTCTTTTTTTGAAGGAGAAATTACGATTAAAGTGAAATCTTTTAAATCAGAAAACCATTTGTCGGCTTTTGTAATGTCGTTATCAGAGAATTCTCCAAAGTAAACAGAAATTTCCTGAGCTTTTCCTTTTGTTCCTGTCGCTTTAGTTTCGATCCAAAGTGCGTGTGCAAAAAGCTGCGGTGCAGCGAAAAGCATTAAAAATGCAAACGTTATTAGCTTAAAAGTTTTTGATTTCATGAGGTATGATTTAAAATTAATATTAAAAAAATCCCGCTTAAATGCTCAGATTTTTAATTCATTGGTTATTTTTTGTTGTTTACAAATGTAAGATTTAATATTAGTTAAGCAATGCTTATTTAGACTAATTATTAATAAAAATGATGAAAAAATTACGTGCTAAGTTTAGAATGAGTTTGTGTTTGTAGATCAAAAAAGGGACTAATTAATATTAGTCCCTTTTTTGGTATTTATGATGTCACCCTGAGCGAAGTCGAAGGGCGCCCTGTGTGGGGCTTCGACTTCGCTCAGCCTGACAAATGACTTCACTCAATCAGATAAATGACTTCGCTCAGTCTCACAACAATTTAATATATTGAGGTAAATCAAATTACATTAGAATTTATAAGCAAAACTTGCCACAACATTTCTAGGTTTTTGCGGATTTACTGTCGACCAGCCTCCGTTAAAATAATCTTTATTGGTAATGTTGTTAACGTTGAAGCTTACGCGGAATTTATTTGAATTGTAAAATACAGAACCGTTGATAACAGTATAAGCAGGTAAAATGAATTTTCCGGTAACTTCGCTGTCTAAAATGGCATTGTCGCTGGCATAATTTCCTCCAAAACCAAGACCGAAATTTTCTAACCATTCTTCTGTAAACTTATAAGTTACCCAAAGGTTTACTAAGTTTTTTGGCCCAGCCCAGAAAGGTCTTTTTCCTTGATCTAACCAAACGTTGTTTTCGTCTCCTTTAGTAATTTTACTATCGTTATGACTGAATCCGGCAATAATACTTAAACCTTTTATTGGCGATGCATTCAAATCAAATTCAAAACCTTTGCTTCTGGCTTTACCGCCTTGTGCACTGTACATTGGATTGCTTGTAACCAAATTGGCAACGTTAATAATATAAAAACTGGCGGTTGCTGTTAATTTATCTGAAAACAAATCTGTTTTTACTCCAGTTTCGAACTGGTTGGCATGTTCAGGTTCAAAAGTTTGAGATCCAACAAATTTTCCGTCATTATCGTATTTTACTGCCGGAGCGATGTTTTTAAAGCCGTTCATGTAATTGGCAAATAAAGATAATTGATCTTTTATTGGCTGATAGACAACTCCAAATTTTGGAGATAAAGCGGTTTGATTATAATTGTCGTCGGTTGTTTTAACGTTTCCTTCAGTATCAAAATAATCGACTCTTAAACTTGCCATAGCTAACAAAGTTGGCGTTATATTTAATACATCAGATACGTAAGCGCTGTAAGTAGCATCTTTAGAATGATAATCAGGCCCAGCTTCTCCAGAAAGAATATTATCTACTGATTCTACAGTTAGATAATTTGGATTAAGATCATCAAATTGTCTTACTTCTCCTTGTGCTGTTACATTATAAATTTTTCCATAACCTGTACCTCTAAAAGTTACGTCTCTTTTAAAGTAATCGAAACCAATTACGATACGATTACGCATAGGACCAACTTTAAAATCGCCTATAAAGTTTTGCTGAATATCTGTAGTTGAGGTTTGTGATTTTTCTTTGGTAATCCATAAGGCGAAATCTTTGTTGCCATCTTCATTATCATAGATATAAGAGTAGTAACCGTTTGATTTAGTAGTTCCTCTTGAAAATACAGTCTGCGAAGTCCATTTAGATGAAATTTTATAATTCATGTGGGCCTGCAAATTGAATCGAGGATTTTTTATAGATAAGTCGTCACTGTAAAATGATAAATTAGTATTATAGTTTAACTCGGTCAAATTAGCAAATTGTAAAGGCTTATCTCGCCCTAAGAACAACATTGACGGTGTTGTTTTTTCTTCTTCCATAAATTCTGTATTAAGTAAAAACGAAAGCTTTTCGTTTACTTTATAAGACAAAGATGGAGCTATAAAATAAGAAGTTCTAAATCCAGCATCCTGAAAACTATTTTCTGTCTGGAAAGAAGAATTTACTCTAAATAAAATATTCTTATTATCATCCAGCGGTGTATTGATATCTGCTGTAGCCCGGTTCAGACCAAAGCTTCCAACAATATACGAAATCTCTCCTCCAAAATCACTGTAAGGTTTTTTGGTAACGGTATTAATAAGCCCGCCATAGCTAACTAAACTACTGCCAAATAAAGTTCCAGACGGCCCTTTTATCACTTCAATGCGTTCGATATTTGAAGGATCTAATGTTCCGCTTGTTAAACCAGGTAATCCGTTTACGATATTCGCCTGCACTTCAAAACCACGAAGCGAATAATAAGAACCTCCGTCGCCGCCACGTCCTGTAGATTCCCATAATTTCTGTATTCCGGGAACATTTTTTAAAGCGTCTTCATAATTGGTAATTACTTGCTCTTTCATCAATTCAGATGAAACTACGTTGTAAACCTGAGGATTTTCAATGTTTTTAAGAGGCAGTTTTGATACATAATTACTTTGTTTCGGGAAAGCTTTTCCTCTATTATTAGTAATAACAACTTCCTTTAATTGTTTGTTAGAAACCGTCAATTTTAGATTTAGCCCAGTTGTTTTATTAGGAGTTACGATTATTTGTTTTTCTAATGTCTCATAACCTGATAATGAGACCTGAAGTGTATATGTATTTGCTTTTAATCGGCTAAATTCAAAATCACCATTTTCATCAGAAACAGTTCCGTACTTTGAGTTTTTAAGTATGATATTTACGCCAACAGCATTTTCTCCGTCAGATGTTGTGATGTTTCCTTTGATTTTACCATGGTTTTGCTGGGCAGTTATAGTACCAATGCAAATAAAGAACAAGCAGATGGTATAGAGGAACTGCTTTGTAAATTGGTTAAAATAATTCATGATCCTTTTTCTTTTTTTTGGTTAGCGCAATTATTTAGAATAAATATAAACAAAGCAAATGTAAAAATTATAATTTTTTCAACAACGTAAAGGCAGATTTTATATGTGATGCTTTTATTATTTTTTTGTTATAAAACAAAGGGGTTATAAAGCAAAAACCATTCGTGTTAACGAATGGTTTTTGTATAAATGAGGTTAAAGTCGCAGGGTTAAGTTAACCAGGAAGTTAGCCGGATTTTGAGCCATTCCGTAGGAATCCCAATATTTAGTATCGGTAATATTATTGAATTTAACGCCAATTCTCCATACTGGTCTGTCATAAAATACCGTTGCGCTGTAGGTTGAATAAGATGGTGCGTAAAAGCTTTCGTTTTCAAACTTATATTGTTTGTCTACATAATTACCTCCAAAACCAAAACCTAAATCTTTTAGTTTGTTTTGAAATTTATAAGACAACCAAAAGTTCACCACATTTTCCGGCGCACCACTGGCTTTGTTTCCTTCAATAGAAACATCAGATGATTTTACGATGCGATTGTCATTATACGCATAACCAGCTATAATATTTAAACCTGCAAAAGGATTGGCAATGAATTCAAAATCAATTCCTTTACTTACTTGTTTTCCATCCTGAATATTAAATCCGTCTGGAGTTGTTCTTGTAGCATTATCAATTGTAATGTTGTAATAGCTAAGTGTTGTGCTTATTTTTTTATCAAATCCTTCTACTTTTATACCACCTTCGTATTGATTTGCGTAAATTGGTTTTAAGATTAATAGCGTTCCGTCTGGCTGACTTACAGGCCCGGAATTTTGAAAACCATTCATGTAATTTCCAAATAACGAAACCTGATCTTTTACAACTTCGTACACTAAACCTAATTTTGGCGATAAAGCAGTTTGATTGTAACCCGGAGTATCTTCTAATTTTTTCTGAACAAAATTATCCAAACGAAGACTCAGCATTGCCGACAAACGATCTGTAAAACTAATAACATCTGAAGCATAAACGCTGAAAGTCTGCTCATATGGCACGCCAAATTCCATATCTTTTAAAGCAGGATCAACCTGATCTTTTCTAATAGGCGCAAAATCTTTTGTTACATCTACTACATCCAGAACCGGCGTTGTTGCGTATTTAAAAGTTCCTTTTGTAAATCTGTAGTTAGCTCCTGTTAATAATTTATGTTTGATGCTTCCAGTAGAAAATTCACCATTAATATTTTGTTGTATGTTGGTGAAAGTGTTGTGAATTGGTCCAAAACGAGATACCATTCTTTCTACTTGCGTTGGCGATTTCCATGACGTATAATATTGATAACTATGGCTTACTCTTTCGTCTACCCAAGAAAATAGGGTGGTAGACTTCCAATTATCAGCTAACTTATATTCTCCCTGAAAATATATTTTAGGAGATGATGTTCTGGCATCAGCATCATCTGCAAACAAACTTTTTCTATAATCTATTTTTAGATCTGTTGGGTTTGTAATTCCGGCTGCGTACGAACGGCCGTAAGTAGGGCGGGTGTTGTTTGTGTTGAAAATCTCGGTGTCTAAGCTAAACGTTAATTTATCTGTTGCTTTATAAATAACACTTGGCGCAAACAAAACTGTTTTATTAAAACCATAATCTAAGAAACTGTTTTCGGTATTGGCAGAAGTATTCAGTCTAAACAATACTTTTTTGTCCTGAGTAAGAGGCATATTGAAATCTAATGCAATACGCTGCAATCCAAAACTTCCTCCTGTATATGAGATTTCTGTTTTTTTAGTTTCAAAAGGTTTTTTGGTTACTAAATTTACAACTCCTCCAAAAGAAGAAACAGAAGAACCAAATAAGGTTCCCGAAGGTCCTTTTAAAACCTCAATTCGTTCTGCGTTATCTATAGAAAGCGAACTTCTTCCGGAAAGCGTTTCCATACCATTTCTAGCGTTAACTCCGGTGCTGAATCCTCTAAAGCTAATTTCAAGCCCGCCCGAAGGATAAATTTTTGACGTTACACCAGGCGCATTTTGAACTGCACTTCTAATATCTACCGCAACTTGTTCTTGCAGAAGTTCTTTATGGATAACATTGTATACTTGCGGATTTTCTAAATTCTTAAGAGGCATTCTCGCAACGTAATCAGTCTTTTTAGATAAATTGCTTTTCTTGCCGTTAACCACAACTTCTTTCAATTCTTTGTTCGAAACCTTTAGTTTTAAATTAATTTCTGTGGTTTCACTTTCGGCAACAATTACTTCGCTTTCAAGAGTTTCGTATCCTGCTAGTGAAACTTGTAAAATATAAGTGTTTGGTTTTACTCGGTTAAAATCAAAATTTCCGTTGTCATCTGAGATTGTCCAGTATTTTGAATTTTTTAAAACTATATTAACTCCGGCTGCTTCTTCGCCGTCTGAGGTGGTTATGGTTCCTTTTATTTTTCCGTTGTTTTGCTGAGAAAACGCCGCAAGAAATGTAAATAGAAAACTGATTGTAAGTAGAAAACGAGATGTTTTCAAATTAAGGTAATTCATTGTTTCTTTTTAATTTGTTTATAATTAATTTTATTTAGAATAAATAAAAACAATACAAATGTAAAAATTATAATTTCCTTAACAAATATTATTTAAACGGATTTATAATCGAGGCTTTATATAGCTGAATAAGAAAGAAAAGTCTTTTGTTTTGAATGAAATAAAACTGAAAATTTGTACACATATATTAAAGTGTAAAACGAACAATAATTCGTTTTAAAAGGTTTAATTTTGCAATCTGAAAATAAGACTTCATGATTTTACCTTTCTTCAAAAAAATTCAAAATACACCCCGAGGTTATCGTATAGCAAACACGGTATTTTTCTTTCTTTCCGGATTTGGTTATTCTTCTTGGGTATCGAGAATTCCGCATATACAAGCACAGTTGCATTTGTCCGAAGCTCAGTTTGGGGCTGTTTTATTTGCTTTTCCAATAGGTTTAATGCTAACAATGCCGTTTACAGGAAAGCTGTTAAACAAATACAGCAGTCGGTATATTATGCTTTTGGGAGCGATTATGTTTAATATCGTTTTGTCTTTACCGGGTTTAGTTGCTTTTGTTTGGCAGCTGGTTATTGTTCTTTTAATTTTTGGAGCTTCTCGTAATATTTTCAATTTATCGATAAATGCACAATCTTTGGAAGTGCAAAAATTATATCCAAAATCTATTATAACCCGTTTTCATGCAGTTTGGAGTATTGCCGTTTTTTCCGGTGCTGGTTTGGGATATGTAATGGTGACACAGAAAATTGCACCTTCTCACCATTTATTAGGTGTAAGTGTTTTTATGCTGGCGCTTACGGCTTGTTTTTATCCAATGAGTATTCATAATGAGCCTGTTCCGGTTAAAAAGAAGTTCTTTTCAATGCCGGAAAAGAATCTGGTCAAGTTTGCCTTGATCTGTTTTGTTTCTATGGCTTGCGAAAATACGATGTACGACTGGAGCGGTATTTATTTTGAAAATATTCTAAAAGCTTCGCCAAAACTTACCAGTGCAGCTTTTGTATTTTTTGCCACGGCAGTAACCCTTGGGCGTTTGTTTGGAGATTATGGCGTAATGAAATTTGGAACTAAAAAAATCCTGCTTTACAGCGGTATATTAATCACTACAGGTTTTGGAATTTGTTTTATTCTGCCGTATGCTTATCCCACTATTTTTGGTTATGTTTTAATTGGA
>Ga0157370_10001476_pt1 | contig 29099 bp, 28 predicted proteins | sample C35metaG_FD_113463 | JGI IMG/M metagenome (GOLD analysis project Ga0157370, IMG submission 113463) | Corn rhizosphere microbial communities from Kellogg Biological Station, Michigan, USA - C3-5 metaG | ecosystem: Host-associated > Plants > Roots > Rhizosphere > Soil | place: USA: Michigan...
CCAAGGGTCCCGGCGTTGCGGATCGGTACCGAAGCGAAGCGCTCCCACATCTCGGTCACCTGCGGATAGTGCGAAGCGAGCGCCCGGTACGCGTCCTCGAGCGTCACCGCGTCGCCGACGCGCAGCATGTCTCCTTCACGCCGGATCGCGTGCAGTTCCCGCACGTCGCCGACGTAGATGACCGTGCCGAGCTCGCGAAAGGCCTTGTTGACCCAGAGTCCGACGTCGGTGCACCCGGCGACGATCGTCGCATCGGGATGCGCGGCGCGCATTGAGACGAGCTCGCCGAGGGTCTTCGGTGCGTGGAAGTCGCCGGTCGCGTGGCGGTAGTGGAAGTCCTCCTCGCGCGCAATCTCGGTCATCGCCTGCGTCAGCGCGCCGCGATCGAGCTCGACCGCCGGCAGGTCGAACATCCGCGCGCCCGCCTCGAGGATCGGCCGGTAGCCGGTGCAGCGACAGAGGTTGCCCGAGATCGCGGTGCGCAAGTCAGCGTCGGCGGGTCGTCGGCCGCGCTCCTCGGCGTCGAGGTAGACGCTCCAGAGCGACATCACGAAGCCCGGCGTGCAGAACCCGCATTGCGAGCCGTGACAGTCGACCATCGCCTGCTGGACCGGGTGCAGCGCGCCGTCGCCGCGGCGCAGGTCTTCGACGGTGAAGAGCGCCTTCCCGTCGAGGGTCGGCAGCAACTGGATGCAGGCGTTGACCGCCTTCAAGCGAAGCCCACCCTCGACGAGTTCGCCGACGACGACCGTGCAGGCGCCGCAGTCGCCCTCGGCGCAGCCCTCCTTGGTGCCGGTGCGGCCGGCTTGCTCGCGCAGCCACCGCAGTACCGAGCAGGTCGGCTCGACCCCGGTCACGGCGACCGGCCTGCCGCCGAGCAGAAAACGAATCGCATCGTCTGGCGAACGATGCGTGGGCTTCGGCTCGTGCATGATCTCTCCGTCGGGAACACCGGCGCGACATACGCGCGGCGCGGTGATCATCGAGGCACGATTGTAAATCATGATTCGATGGTCTTGTACACTATTTTTGCATACAATTTATGTAGATTGCAGTGCACAATACAGGTATCCCATTGCCTGGGCATGGAATCGACCGTTGAAGATCCGGCGATGGGACGACGCGTGCTGCGACCGCACATCCGATGGGTCCCGCGCAGCAGCCGCATCGATTGCGTCGGCGTTATGGCTTGGATACCATGCGACCGCCATCCTGTATCCGGACGGACGAGCGCGATGCCCGCAGCTGCCAGGGGAACCCGAACGACCTCGCGTCCGCCTGCGGCGGTCGGCAACGGCTCGCTCGGTGCCGACGAGATCGCCGCGCGCATCAGTACGGCGATCATCGAGCACCGCCTGCCCCCTGGGACCAAGCTCACCGAAGGGCGCCTCGGCGCGATCTTCGGCGTCAGCCGGACGAAGATCCGCGAGGCGCTCTACGTGGTGTCGCGCAGCCGGCTCGTGACCTGGCTTCCCGGCCGCACCGCCTTCGTCGCGCAGCCGTCGGTAACCGAGGCCCACGAGCTGTTCGAAGTCCGGCGCGCGCTCGAAGGGATCGCGATGCGCCGGCTCGCGCGCTCGATCCAGCCCGAGCAGCTCGCGCGGCTGCGTACCCAGTGCGTGCGCGAGCGCGAGGGCGTCGCGGCGCAGAGCCTCCGTACGGGGACGCGCCCCGGCAGCCACCTGCTCAACGACTTTCACCGGCTGATCGCCGAGCTCGCCGGCAACACCGTGCTGAGCGCGCTGGTTGGCGAGATCAGCGCGCGGACTTCGCTTGTCGAGGTGTACTACGGAACCGAGATGCAGGCTGCTTGCTCGTGCGACGAGCACGCCGCGATTCTCGCTGCGATCGAGCGCAGCGATCCCGCCGGCGCCGCCAGGCTGATGGACAGCCACATCCGCCACATCGAGAGCTGCCTCAAGCTCGAGCAATCGACCTCGGAGGCGTTCGACCTGCGGGCTGCGTTCGCCGGTGACCCGTGAGCGCGCCCCTCGAGCTCGCTCTCGTCACCGACTCCCGCGCCTTCGAGGCGCTGCAGCACGAGTGGCGTCTTCTCGCCGAGAGCGCGCGCGAACCGCACATGTTCCGCAGCTTCTCGTGGTGCTGGAACGCGTGGCGCATCGTCGCCGAACCGCGCGGCTACGCGCTGCGGCTGCTGACGGGGCGGGTCGCCGGCGTGCTGGTCCTCGTCTGGCCGATGATGGAAAAGGACCACGTGCTGCGGATGGTCTCGGCGGAGATTCTCGAATACCGCGATCTCCTGGTGCGCGAATCACCGCTGTCGGAGCGCTGGATCGACGAGGCGTGGCAGTTCGTGCAGGGCCGCGTGCGTGCCGACCTGATGATGTTTCAGAACCTGCGTATGCCGAACTTCGTCGCCGCACGGATCGCGGCGCGGCGCGGCGCCCACGCCATCGGCGGCGGCTGGTGTCCGGTCATCCGCCTCGATCGCTTCGAAGACTGGGACGCCTACGCGCGGACGTTGCCGAAATCGCTGAGCAACGACCAGCGCCGCCAGTGGAAGCGCGTCCGGCTCGTTCTTCCGGACCTCGAGTTCCAGGTCGTCGACAACGCGGCCGAGATCGCCCCGACGCTCGAATGGATCACGCGACACAAGATCGCCTGGGCGAAGAAGTGCGGCAGGATCGTCTGGCACGAGTCGGACGCGGTCACACGGCTTCTCGTGCAGGTCGCGCACGACCATCTCGCGATGAACCGCCTCGTGCTCGCGAAGCTCGCTGCGGACGGCACGGTGGTCTCGGCGGGCTTCGGCTACGTGTACGCCGGCGAGTTCCACTTCCACGTCTTCGCCTACGACGATGCCTACGCGACCTACTCGCCGTCGCGTCTCTTCCTCGAATCCATCGTCCGCTGGTGCATCGAACACGGCGTTCATAGGTTCGATTTCATGCCCGGTGACGAGCCCTACAAGCGCATCTGGGCAACCGACTACGTGCGCACGGCCTCGTACATCGCACCGGGGACGCTCAAGGGGGCCGCGTGCCTCGCCCTGTCGGAATTCGTCACGCTCGTCGCACGCAAGACGCCGCACGTGGCGCGCCCGGTCGATCGGCTGGCTGCGCTGACCCCGCGCGGGATCCGCAGCGCCGTTCGGAGAATGCTCGCGCGGGCATCGTTCGTGAAGGAGCTGGCGCTGGTGAAGCACGCCCTCGAGCTCAGGCGCGCTCCTGAGGACGCGCCGGAGGATCCTGTACGCGCCGCGACCGCGGGAACCGGCTAGATCCGCACGAAATCCTTCCCCTTGCAGGGCGCGACCACGTACTGGTAGAACGCCGCGTTGACGTCGGCCCAGTTCCTCAGCTCCTTCATGTTGCCGAGCCAGCGCGACAGGTTCGGATACGCGGCGAAGTTGCATTCGATCGCCTCGCCGGCGAGCGCCATGATCGATCCGAGGTAATCGGCCAGCGAGATCTCGCTGCCGCACAGCCAGGCATTGCGCGGACCGAGAATGCTCTTGTCGAGAACGTCGAGCCACCGCAGCGCCTTCTCGCGGCCCCATGCGACGGTTCCGGCCTGGACCGCGTCGTCGGGCCTGCGCATGAACGGAAAGATCTGCGGATAGATGAATCCGTACGAGAAATCGCGATAGAACCCGGTGTTGAACCAGTCCATCCGCTCGTTGACGCGCGCACGTTTGTGAAGGTCGGCCGGATAGGCAGGCGAGCCGGTCTTGTCGGCGAGATACTTGAGGATTGCCGAGCTCTCGGTCAGTCGGAAATCGCCATCCTGCAGCACCGGGACCTGCTGGCTGGGATTGATCGCCGCGTATTCGGGTCGGTACTGCGCCCCGGTGAACAGATCGACGACCTCGTAGTCGAGGTCGATCCCCGACTCCTTCGCGAACAGCACGATCGGCCGACTCGTCGTCGACACCGGGTGGAAGTAGAGCTTCATCGGAGTCCTCCGCGGGAGGCACGGCGCCGGCTCACGACCGCAGGATCGCCTCGGCGGCGTCGGCAAAAGTCTGGCAGCCTAGCACGAGATCGTCCTCGGCGGTGTCCTCGGTGTAGTGGTGACTGATGCCGCCGATCGACGGGACGAAGAGCATGCCCGCGGGCATCTGCCGCGCAAGGATCTGGGCGTCGTGCCCGGCGCCGCTCACGAGGCGCATCCAGTCCCGGCCGGCACGGCGCTCGGCCGCGGCCGCGATCGCGGCCTGAAACGGCTCGTGCATCGCGACCGGTTCGGTGCACGACGTACGCTCGATCGCGATGCGACATGGTCCGGTCCGGTCCGCGGCTTCGGCGAGGCCGATCGCTGCAGCGCCGAGTCGTTCCATCGTCGCGAGCGACGGATCGCGGATCTGCAGCAGCAGTTCGGCCCGCCCGGGGACGACGCTCGGAGCGTTCGGCTCGAGCACGATGCGCCCGATCGTCCACACGGTCACGGACCCCGCCAACGCTTTGAATTCGCGGTGAACCTCGTTGCAGAACGCCGTCAGCGCGACCCCGGCGTCCTTGCGCATTCGCATCGGCGTCGTGCCGGCGTGATTGCGCTCGCCGACGAAGGTCACGCGGTAGACGAGAATGCCGACGATCGCCGTGACGACGCCGATGCGGCGCTGGTCAAGCTCGAGCACCGCGCCCTGCTCGATGTGGGCTTCGAGATAGCCGCGATAGCGCGACGCGTCGAGCCTCGCGCGAGGCGTGCCGGCGAGACCTGCGCGCGCGATCGCGTCGCGAAGCGGCGTGCCGTCGTCGCGGTGTCGCGCGCGATCGATTTCCGCATCGTCGAGAAATCCCGCGAAGCTGCGGCTGCCGAGGAAGTTCGCGTAATGGCCCTCTTCGTCCTGCCACGACGCGACGTCGACGCCGATGCCGCGGCAGCCGGGATCGTCACGCATCGCTCGCGCGAGCTCGATGCCGTAGACGACGCCCATCGCGCCGTCGAGCCAGCCACCTTGCGGCTGCGTATCGCTGTGTGACCCGACGAGCAGGCGCGGGCCGTCGCCCGGTGCGCGGCCGATCACGTTGCCGATCCCGTCGATGCCTGCGTCCAATCCGGCTTCCGCCATCCGCCGCGCGAGCCAGTGCCGCGCGGCGAGGTCCGCGTCGGAGAAAGCGGGCCGGTGCACACCGGTCCGGTAGCGACCGAATCCCGCGAGCTCGCGAAGGTCGCCGATCAGCCGTGCGCCGTCGATGCGTGCCATCGCGGGGTCAGCCCGGGCATCTACCGCTATCTTCGAGCGGTCGTCAAACGCCAGTCACCAGTCGCGCCATCACGACGACGATCGCGACCTGCATCACCCCCTGGCTCGCGACGACGTAGTAGAAGCGGCTCATCATCCGTCCGATCCTGCGGCCGTCGGGATGCGCCTTCTGCAATTCGAGGCAGACGCGCAGGCTCGTCGGCAGCAGGTAGCCGAGGCCCTGGATCGCCATCAGCGTGACGAGAACCAGCGCCGCGACGATCCAGCCGAGCTGCGGCCACGGCAGCTTCGTGAGGCCGAGATCGACGGCGAGAAACCATCCTGCGGTGCCCGTAATGATCGAGAGCGTCGGCAGCAGGAAGACCGTCACCGGGGTCAGCCGCGTGAGGATCGCCGTTCGGACAGGAATGTCGACACGCCGCAGGATCGGGCCGATGACGAAACCCATGAAGAGGTCGATACCCGTCCACAGAATGCCCGACATGACGTGGACCCAGTTGAGGAACCAGAGGTTGCCGATGACGATCGCCGCAATCATCACGGCGATTGCGGCAGCGACGTACCAGAGGTAGTGCCAGCGAATCAGCTTCTGCGGGAGTGCGAGTTCCCCGGCGAGCGTTGCCATTCCGTCTCCTTCGCGGCCATGGGGCCATGGCCCCTCGAAATGGCTTATGTTAGCCGGAGGCGGAGCCTCCAGGTGTGGCGCGCCGCGTTCGCCGCAGAATTTCGGCGCGAAGCTCGGCGAACTGCTTCCGGGTCTCGCTTCCGAGCATGGCCGTGCCGATCAGCGGCGGAATCCAGCGGTCCGGAATGAATCGGCCGTGAACGAAGACCCGCGTCTCGCCGCCGTCGGGGACCAGGCGCGTCGTGAAGGTGGACGCCTTCATGTCGCCGCGGATCAGCGTCGAGCGGATCTCTCGCTGCGCAATCAACTCGACGTCGCGCACGGTGTCGAACTGGTAGCGGAAAGGACCGATGCCGAAATGACTGGTCTGCTCGACTTCGAGCTTGCCGCCGGAACGCGCGACGATGTGGCTCGCCGAGAGGCTCGACACGAACGCCGCCATGTGATCGTAGTCGGTGAGAACGTCCCACGCGTACTGCGGCGCGGCATCGACGAGCCAGTTCCCGTCGATCACGACGGCCTGCGCATCGCGGCGAACCGAAACGACGATATCGTGCTCGTCGGGAGTTTCCTGCGCCTGCGCCGCGAGCGGGAGTGCCACAGCGATCGCCAGCAGCCAGCAGCCGATGCGGCCATATGCGACGGCGCCGCGCGCATGGTCCTCGACCTCCCGCAGCAGACCCGACGGAGACCTACAGTTCGCCATCCAGCGGCAGCAACGTCAGCAGATCGATCTTGAATTTGCGCCACGCGCCATCCGTCGGCTCCGAATCGTACTCGACCGGTCTTCCCTGCTCTTCGGTGTGCCACACGATCTGCGGCAATCCGCCGGCGGTCCCTGCGCGCAGGGTGAGCCGATAACTGTCTGCCGGCGAGGTCATGGCGTCGAAGCGCGCCGCTGCCTGCCGCGCGAGCTCCGGACTGTCGATGATCAGACCCATCTCGGTGTTGATCCGACGCGAGCGCTCATCGAAGTTCATCGACCCGACGTAGAGTCGCTTGCGATCGAAGATGAAGAGCTTCGCGTGCAGCGCGTAATGCCCATCCTCCGCTGCCGCCTTCGACTCTCCGCTGCCGCGCGCGCTACCGAGCCGAGCGCGAACCTCGTAGAGCTCGACGCCGTGCTGCAGAAGGGCGCGGCGGTAATGCATGTACCCGGCCTGCGCAAGGGGCTCCGGCGCCGCCTCCAGCGAATTCGTGAGTACGCGGACGCGGACGCCCCGCTTGTGAATCCCTGACAGCAATTTGACGCCGTCCAGACCAGGCACGAAGAACGGCGTGACGATGAGCAACTCGTGCTGGACGCCCTTCGCTGCGTCCATCACGGCCCGATGCATCAGGGCTCCCGCCTCCTCGCCGTCCTCGATGTGCTTCTTGTCCGGGCTGTCGTAGAGGACCTGGGCGTCGGCCCAGACCAGCGGCGACGTGCCCGAGAGCACGCTGGCGAGCGGCTCACCTGTCGCGATGCGGCGGGCATACTCGATCCCGTCCGCCTTCATTGCCTTGCGATGCTGCTCGAGATCGGCACGATAGGCAGCCAGGCGCGCCGACGACACGCGCTCCCCATCCAGCGCGGCGACCGGAATCGCCAGCGTGCTGTTCCAGTACTCGTCGAATGAATCCGACAGCTTTCGCACGATCGGGCCGGCGGCGAAGACGTCGTCGTCGCCGAATTGCGATTCCGGGTCGACCTGGAAGTACGCATCGCCGATGTTGCGCCCACCGACGAGCGCAATGGCGTTATCGACCACCATCAGCTTGTTGTGCATTCGATAGTCGAGGCGCGATGCGTCGAAGGCGAATTCGAGGTCGCGGATCAGCTCGACGCGACCACGGTATGCGAACGGATTGTAGATCCGGATCTGGATCCTGGGGTCGGCGCTGAGCGCGGCGATCTGCTCGTCTCCGTCGTCCCTGTCCGCGTCGTCGACCAGAAGCCGGATGTGAACGCCCCGATCGGCGGCGCGCAGCAGGGCGTCGGTGAGCAACTGCCCGGTATCGTCCTGCCGGAAAATGAAGTATTCGAGATCGATCGTTCGCGTCGCGGCCTCGATCATCTGCGCACGAAACAGGAAGCCGTCGACTCCGACCGAGAGCAGGCGGAAGGCGGACTTCCCGTCGTGCCCGCGCGCCTCACGGTCGAACTGAACACCGAGGGACGTCGGTACCGACGGCGCCAGCGCGTGGGAAGGTACTTTGGAAAAGTTACTCCCCGGAGGGAGCGACGCACATCCGGCGACGACCAGCACGCACAGTCCAAGCGCAATGGCGCTCGCGCCGCGGATGCCCGGACGCAAAGCGAACGAGCGCCGCCCGGTGGGATGATGCCGAACGCTCTCGCGCATCATTCCCTCCGGGTCGACGCAGGCTTCGCGGGGAATGCAGCGTGGTGGCGGTCAGTGCTCCGGCCGGACTTCAAGCTTGCTCACGACCGACGTCACGCCCTCGGTATTGCGCGCGATGGTAATCACCTTGCGCGCCTCGTTGCGCGAGTCGACGACGCCATGCAACCAGACCTTGCCGTTGGCGTCCGTGTCGACGCTGATGTGCTTCAGGGTATCGACGTGTTCCGCGGCCAGCTTCGCCTTGATTCTCGCGGTGACGACCGAGTCCTTGGCGAACGTGGCGGGGTGGTCGCGATCCATGTCACCATCCACCGCGTAGGCGGCGATCGGTGCGAGCGTTGCTCCGAGTACGACACACGCTGCGGCAATTTTGCGCATCATCGTCATTTCCTCTCTGTGTCAATGCGACGACGCCAGCTTAGCCGCAACGCGCGTGCGCCGATGTCCGCTATCGGCGCATTCTCCTGTAGGACAGCGGGTCGCCGGATGCCGGCGACGAGCGGCGCAAGTCGCTCGATCAGGCGCTCTCGTAGAGCCGCGTCAGCACGAACTCGCGGTGGCCGAGCGCTTCCGCGGCCGTCAGGCGGCCGTTCGCCGTCCGGAACATCATGTCGATCAGCTTGTTGCCCGCCTCGTCCATCGTCATCTCGCGCTGCAGGAGGCCGGTGGTGTCGACGTCGATGTGCTCGCTCATCGTGCGCACCGTGCGCGGATTGGCGCACAGCTTGATCACCGGCAGAATCGGGTTGCCGATCACGTTGCCCTGCCCGGTCGGGAAGAAGTGGACGACGAACCCGGCGGCCGCGCACAGCGTGACCATTTCCGCTGCCGCCGACGAGCTGTCCATGAACCACAGCCCCGCGTGCGACGGCGTCTCGGCCTTGTCGAGCACTCCGTCGACCGTGCATTTGCGCCCGATCTTCTGGATGTTGCCGAGCGCCTTCTCCTCGATCGTCGTGAGCCCCCCGGCAATGTTCCCCTTGGTCGGCTGCGAATCCGTCAGGTCGCTCGTCTTGTGCCGCTCGACCACCTGCTGATAGCGGTCGAACATGCGCATGAACTCGGCACGCACCTGGTCGTCGCGGCAGCGCGCGGCGACGATCTGCTCGCCTCCGGTCAACTCGGTCGTCTCACCGAACACCAGCGTACATCCCGCCGCGTAGAGCTTGTCGAAGGCGTCGCCGACGGTCGGGTTCGAGCCGCAGCCCGAGGTCGTGTCCGACTCCCCGCACTTGGTCGATACCCACAGGTCGGATAGCCTGCATTCACTTCTGACCTGCTCGCTCGCCCACTGCACGTACTCCTTGGCGGCCTTGGACGCCCGCATGATGGTGTCGTGGTCGCCGTGGAGCTCGATGCCGAAGCCCTGCACCGGCTTGCCGGTAGCGGCGATGCCGTCGACGACTTTCTTCGTCCACTGCTCCTCGATGCCGATCACCACCACCGCCGCGACGTTGGGATTACTCCCCGTCCCGATCAGCGTGCGGAAATGCAGCTCGAGGTCGGCGCCGAACTGCAGGCGCCCGTATGGATGCGGAATGGCAAGCGTGCCCTTGACGTTGTTCGCGACCGCCTCGCATGCCGCGTTCGACAGATCGTCGACGGGCAGGATGACGACGTGATTGCGCACGCCGACGCGACCGTTCTGGCGCCGGTAACCCTGGAATACGTTCTGCATGATGATTCGACCTCTGTTGGGCTGACTGGACCGCGGCGCTCACCAGCGCTTGGTCTTGATGTTGTGGACGTGGGCGTGCTCGCCCTTGCGGATCGGTGCGACGACCTTGCCGATGTCGACGCCATACTTGATCACCGTGTCGCCGACGGCCATATCCTTCAGCGCGACCTTGTGGCCGATTGGAATGTCCTGCCGGCACTCCAGCGCGATCGTGCGGTCCTCGTCGAGAATAAGGCCGGTCAGCGGTGAGCCGGCGGTGACGCCTTCGACGACCACGACGGCGACGCTGTCGTTCGGGTCGTGCAGTACGCAATGGATCATGGGAGGGTCCTGGTCGATGAGTGGACGTCGCGCGAGCTGCCGTGGCGCGGACGGGTCACGCTATTCTAAATCCAGCGCGCGGCCGAATGCAGGGTCGCGCTCACCTCAGACCCCTCAAAGAAGATTCGTAGCGTTCGAACCACGATTGCGTCCGGTCGACGCTGAGGCCCACGCGACGTAGCAGCCCGTCGCGAAGACCGTAGACCAGTCCGTGCACCTCCGTAGGCTGGCCGTGCTGCCAGGCGCGGCGCACGATGGTCGTGCGACACACGCTCGCCACCTGCTCGATCACGTTGATCTCGCAGAGTCTTGCTGCGCGTTGCTCGGCGTCGGCGATCGCGTCGAGTCGCCCGGCGTGCTTGAGCGCAATGTCCTCGACGTGGCGAAGCCAGTTGTCCGCGATCCCGACCGAGCGCCGCTCGCAGACCGCGCTCACGCCGCCGCAGCCGTAGTGGCCGACGACCATGATGTGCTCAACCTTCAACACGTCGACCGCGTACTGCAGCACCGTGAGACAGTTGAGGTCGCTGTGAACCACGAGATTCGCGACGTTGCGGTGAACGAACACCTCGCCAGGATCGAGATCGACGATCTCGTTGGCGGGAACGCGGCTGTCCGAGCAGCCGATCCACAGATAGCGCGGCGCCTGCTGGCGCGCAAGCCGCGCGAAGAACTCGGGGTCTTCGGCCGTACGTCGCGCGGACCAGACGCGATTGTTGGCAAAGAGGTCCGCAAGGCTGTCGGTGGCGGTTCCTCCGCCGTCGAGCGGGCCCGCCCTGCCGGCGCGAATCGTTTCGCGAGTCATGGGTCGTGACCGCTACGCCGATTCGACGATGAGAAGGGCGTCGCCCTCGGCGACTGTGGCGCCTTCCGTGCACTCGAGTTTCCAGACGGTGCCGCCAACTTCGGTTTCGACCTGCCACCCCGCCATTGCGTCACCTTTCCGTAGGTTCTCGTCCTGGACATCGGCATCCGTCACACGCGCGGTACGACGCCTTGCCGGCCAGTCTACCTGTAGGCTTCGCGCACGGCGGCGATCGTGACACCGGTACGCTCCGGCTCGAAGCGAATGCGCTTCACGAATGCAAGGTTACCGTCAGAGTTACCGTCAGGCGCCGACTTCCGCTGCCTATGCTCGTTCCCCGTTTTGGCGAGTGTACCGACACCTCGGGAACGCCGAGCAGCCGGTGAACGACTTTCCCGCGTTGGCCCCAGTTATTGCGATGCGCTCGACCAGCGGCTCGGCCACGACATCGGATAGCACGACCGATCCTACGCTGCGATCGCCTCGACAATGAAGACGCTTGAGGTCGTCGGGATCAGGCGCCGGAACGCGAATCCGGTCTCGACCAGCAAGTCCCCGAACTCGGCCTCGGTGCGCTCGCGGGCCGTGCCGAACATCGCCATCATCTGCGTGTCGACAAGGTAGAGGAAGGGATCGCCGCGCGCCGGGTCGGGTTCGAGAATCTGTTCGCAGATCAGGAGGCGTGTGCCCGCTTCCATCGCCGCCCTGCAATTCGTGAGAATGCGTCGACAGTCGTCATCCGACCAGTCGTGCAACACGCGCATCAGCAGATAGACGTCTGCTCCTTTCGGCACACGATCAAAGAAGCTACCCGCCTCGGTCGCGATGCGGCCCGACATCCGTCCGTCTTCGGGAAATGCCGCCACCACGTCATCGCGGTCGAACACCAGCCCTCGCGGTCCCGGAAACCGCCCGAGGATGCGCCGCAACGCCTCCCCCCTGTTTCCACCGACATCGGCAATGAGTCCCGCGCCGGAGAAATCGTAAGCATCAGCGACCGCCTGATGCCGGTCATCGGGGAAATGCGCCATGAACTCGTCGAAGACGCGAGCTTCGTCCGGGTGCTGGCGCAGGTACTCGAAACGGCCCATGTTCCAAGCGGCTTGATGCGGTGTCCCCCCGGTGAGCGCCACGTCCAAGTCCTCCCACGCCCGCCATGAACCGGAGCCAGTCCAGAACCTCGCACCGTAATGCAGGCTTCCCGGTGTATCGGTACGCAGAAAGCGCGACATCGGCGTATGGGAGATGTCATCGGATGCGGTGACCCGGAAGACACCTGCGGCTGCGAGGGCGCGCAGGATGCGGAGCAAAGGCGTCGCACTTACGTTGCACTCTCGCGCAAGATCGGCGACGTGGCGACTTTCCTCCGGGGCAATTCGGTCGGCGAGCGTCAGATCAGCTACGACACCGATCATCCGCGAAATCTGGAATCCCCGAATCAGTCGGTCGAGCGCCGCACGGTCCGACTGGGTTCCTGCCGCGCCTGTCATGCCGATCTCCGTCTTTCCGGTGTCCGCCCGCTCGCCCGTGACTCTATCCCATGACCACGGGTGCCGGACGTCGCTGGAATCGAGACTGGCGGGAGGGCGGCCTCGATGATCGGGCTATGGCGGCTGTAGATATCGACTGCCGTCAATACCCGAAAGCGGCACCCATCCATATGAAGCTATCGAGCATGAAATCCATGCTCCAGCGCTTGTGCGGGCCCTGCGGCGGTGGGGCGGCGATCCGCAGGTAGCTCGCAAGCTTGCGTCGTCGCTTGGGCCGCACGCGCAAGTTAAGACCTTCCTCTCGGTACAGCCGCCGCAGGCGCTCACTTCCGATCCGCACGCCTTCGCGCTTCAGCATGGCCAAGATCCGCCGGTACCCGAACCGCGGTCGCGCTTGGGCAATGGCTCGGATTTTCTGCCGCAAGGCCATGTCGTCACGCCGCTTGGATTCGTATCGGCAGGTCGAGCGGCTCAGCACTAGTAGCCGGCATGCCCTGCGCTCTGCTCGCGCAAATTTAGCCACCAGCTGCTCGACCATGGCGCGCTTACTCCCTGCCGTCAGTCTTAATGAGATGGTCCGCCTCGCCCCGAAAGGGGCACACTGGGGTGGCGATTCCTAACCGGAGGACCATCATGCGCAATCAACCTCGTGGTGCCGCGGTCTACGGCATCGATCTCGGCAAGACCTGGTTCCATGTCGTCGGGCTCGACGCTTCCGGCCGGCCCATTCACCGACTTAAGCTTGGGCGCGCCACCATCTTCCAGTTCTTCGCGAACGCCACGCCGGCGCTCATTGGAATGGAAGCGTGTCCGGGATCTCAGTGGTTAGCCCGAAAGCTACAGGCACTGGGGCATACCGTCCGGATCATTCCAGCCCAGTTCGTGAGACCCTTCGTGAAGTCCAACAAGAACGACACCGTTGATGCCGAAGCCATTGCCGAGGCAGTCGGTCGGCCCACCATGCGTTTCGTCCAGGTGAAGGAGACGGAGCAGGTCGATCTTCAGGCGCTTCACCGAGCGCGCGACCTTGCCGTCAACACCCGGACCCGCCTGATCTGCCAGATCCGGGCCTTCTGCCTCGAGTACGGCGTCGCGATCCGCACGGGCGTCGGGCTGTTCCGGATCGACCTCCCCAAAGCGCTCGCCGACGAGCATAACGACCTGACTCCGGCAATGCGGCACCTCGTCCACGACTTGTGGGATCAACTTCAGCAGCTCGAGGAGCGCATCCGTGCCACCACGCGCGAGATCGAATCCATTGCTCATCGTTCGGACGTAGCCCGTCGGCTGACCACCGTGCCGGGCATCGGTCCCATTAGTGCCACCGCCATCGTCGCCGCCGTCGGCGACGGCAAGCAGTTCCGGCGCGCCCGCGACCTGTCGGCTTGGCTCGGGCTGGTTCCAGCTCAGTACTCAACCGGCGGTAAGGCCCACCTCCTCGGTATCAGCAAGCGCGGCAATGCCTACGTTCGGCGGCTGTTGATTCACGGCGCCCGATCCTGCTTGCTTCATCTCGACCGCAGTCGCGACCGGCTCGGTGCCTGGCTGACTGATCTGCAGCGGAGGATGCCGGTCAACAAGGTCGTGGTGGCACTAGCCAACAAGCTCGCGCGCGTGGCCTGGGTGATCCTGACGCACCCAGGCGCCCTCTACCAGCGGCGCGATCCACAATTCGCCTGACCGAGGCGCAACGCGATCTATCCCTCCTCAGTTTGCGAGGTCCAAGACGGATGACGAAACAGTCGATCGGCGCAGCGTAAGCCTGGCGAAAAAAACGGGCCTCGCGCCCGCAGCATTTATTTGGGAACCCTGCGCGCGTATCTCATCATGGCCTGGCTGCAACCGCAGCCCGCTCGCGAGAGGCCGGATACATTTGTGCAAACTGCTTTCGTCTGACTTCAACGACCTTGCAATCGCGAGGCGGACCATACATTTTTTGTGAGCACCTCCTGCAACATCACCTTGTCCAGTGTCGGGTCGGCCACCAGTCGCTTGAGCTTGGCGTTCTCCTCGCGCAATTGCCTGAGCTCACGCAGCTCATTGGTCAGTAAATGAGCATACTGCTTCTTCCACAAGTAGTAGGTCTTTTCACTGACCCCCAACTTGCGCGTGAGCTCGGCCACCGGTGCCCCCGACTCCACCTGGCGCAAAGCCGTGCTGATCTGCTCGGCCGAAAAACGGGACTTCCTCATCGCGGTTCTCCTTCATAGAACCGCCACAGCCTCTAGCTCTGAAATTATCCTTGGACCAGTTTTTCGAAGGAAGACCCCCGACGATCACAGACCCTCACCAGTGAGTAGCGTGCCGGTCTTCTGCTGGGCGAGTTTCAGCACCGGCGTTTCATCGCCCGAGGATCGAACATCCACCAAGTAGGGACCGTCAGTTGTCGCCGCCCTCTGAAGGGCGGCGACAAGACCTTCCTCCGTCGCGATCTGTTGACCGGGGACGCCAAACCCGCCGGCAACGTCCGCAAAGTTGATCGGAGCATAGTTGCAGGCTATTGCACCGTACTTAGCTCCGAAGCGTGATGTAGCGGTGTGTTTGATCCAGCCCAGCACTCCGTTGTTGAGGATGACCACGGTCATGGGCAAACTCAACCGCGCAGCGACCTCCAACTCCTGTACCGAATAGGAGAAGCCCCCGTCACCCGCCAGCACGAGGGTTCGCCCCGTCTCGCCAACATCACGTCGAGCGATCGCTGCACCGATCCCCGCCGGGAGACCCCATCCCAATCCAGCCAGTCCACGGCCGGCCAGGAACGGTCGATTCGTGCGGCGGGTGACAAAATAGGATGCACCCCACCCACCGGACAGGCTGGCGTCGGTCACCAGCAAGTCGTTCGCGCGACTTTGCTCGTTGACGTGACTGAGGACGCGCTGTGGAAGCAGACCACTTTCCGCGTTGGCCGTTAGGCGAGTTACGTGCCGGTCGTGCCAACTCGCGACACGATCCTTAAGAGCCTCTGGCCTCCAGGCGAAACGCCCTGCGAGCGGAACTGCCCCCACGGCCTCCATGAGCGCGGTTAGCGCGACACGAGCATCGCTCCACATCCGTACATCGTCCGGGCGCCGTCGACCGATCTCATGTGGGTCAATATCTATCCGGATCGTCTTGGTCGCCGGCGCTGGCAACTCCCAGCCGCTGGTCGCAACCTGCCCCGCCTTCGTTCCGACGAGCAGGATCACATCGGATTCGCCAAGAATGTCGTTTGCCACCGAGCGCCCCATCGATCCTGCCACACCGATGCAAAGCGGGTGCTCTTCAGGAAAACATCCCTTACCGCTGATGGTCGTCGTCACCGGGCATTGAAGATGCTCCACGAGCGCCCTCAATGCGTCCTGACCTCCGGACAAGAACACTCCACCTCCGGCGAGGATCGATGGACGGCGCGCCGATGCAAGAACCTGTACGGCGGCGGCGACATCCGCCGGATCGGGTGCACAACGCGGCGGGAGCGGCGGCGCACCGCGCCCGGCGTCGACGGCGTAGAACTCGTGTACGTCCGATTGGTACACGTCCTCCGGCACGACAACGACGACCGGACCCGGTCGACCCGATGTTGCCACTCTTAGTGCGTGTTCCATCACCTCGTCGACGGCCTTCGGGCTTTCAATGCGCACCACCCACTTGGTAATCCCCGCGAACAGTTCTGACTGACGAATGGCCTGCGACGCGTTGCCTCGGTCGCGTCGCGCCTCCCAGGCCGCAGGGATGTCGGAGATGAGCGCGATCAATGGGATCGATGACGCATAGGCTTCGCCCACTGCTGATGGAAGGTTCGTAGCACCGGGCCCCACCGTGGCGTCGCACGCGCCGAGACCCAGGATCCGTGCATAGGCATCGGCCGCGAATCCTGCACTTCGCTCGTCGTGCATGAGAACGTGCTCGATGTTGGGCTCGTCCTCGATCCCGATGTACAGCGCATAGCTCTGACCGCCGGGTACCCCAAAGACATGTCGAACACCACGCGCCGCGAGGCATGCAGCAATTCGTGATCCAACCGTAATGCTCATCGTAACTGGCTCCGCTCAAGTTTAGACTTGCTATCAATCTGCATCGAATGGCTAGTAAGCGCACCTACGGCGAATGCATCAATGACCAGATCTGCGATTTCAGTTCATTGAAGGCGCTAGTCACCGATACCTGGGCACTCGACATCCCGTCCCACTGCGTCTGCCTGCGCGTGATGTCTACGTCAATGACGCCAAGAATGCGTGCCGGTCGCTTGGAAAGCACGACCACGCGATTCGAGAGGTAGACCGCCTCGCTCACGTCATGGGTTATGAAGAAGACGGACCGATGCTCCTCCGTCGAGATCCGCTTCAACTCGTCCTGCATGATCTGTCGTGTCTGCGCATCAAGCGCACCAAACGGCTCGTCCATCAGCAACACCTTGGGCCGCACCGCGTAGCTACGTGCAATCGCAACCCGCTGCTGCATGCCCCCGGAAAGCTGATGGGGGCGCGCGTCTTCATGGCCCGCGAGACCCATGAGGGACACGTAGCGCGTCACCACCACGGACCGCTCGGCCCTCGGCATACCGGCGCACGTCAATCCGAATTCGATGTTGCCCCGAACCGTCTTCCAGGGCATCAGCGCGAACCCCTGAAATACGACGGCTCGGTCGGGCCCGGGTCCGGTAATTTCGGTGCCATCGATGCTGACGGTTCCGCCATCGCACAAATCCAGGCCGGCGGCCAGGCGAAGGAGAGTGGTCTTGCCGCAGCCCGAGGGCCCGACGAATGATACGAATTCACCGGGATGCATGCGGAAGGTGAACCTCGAGACAGCGTCAACCGTCTGCTCCTTTCGCAAGGCAAACGCCTTCGAAACGTTTTCGAACGAGATGCTCATCACGCCCACCATTCATTCAGCGCACGTTCCACGCCGCGAATCGACAGGTCGAGGATCGCCCCGCAGAAACCGATGATCACCATCCCGGCAACCACGGCGGCGAGCGCACCGTTTTCTTCGGACGCGACCATGAAGTAGCCAAGGCCAGTGGTTCCGACGATGAGTTCTGCACCAATGACCGAAGCCCATCCAACGCCGAGCGCAATACGAATTCCGGCAACGATCGACGGCAGGCTCGCCGGGGCGATGACCGTAAACAGCCTCCTTGGAGGTGACGCCCCCAAGGTGCGGGCCGCTTCGACCAATGGCTCCGGCACCAGGCGGACCCCCCGTGCGGTATTGACCACACACACCGAAAGGACCCCCGTGGAGACCACGAAGACGGGGGCGACAAGGGTTGCTCCAAACCAGAGCACGGCGAATGGCACCCACGCAATCGGTGGAACGAACCGGAACACTTCGAAGAAGGGTCTCATCAGCATCGAAGCCATCTTCGAAGCCCCCATGAGCAGTCCGATGAGGACGCCGGCCGTGCCAGCGATGACGAATGCGAGGAAGAATTTCACCGCCGTAGCGAAAAGATCGAGCGGAAGCGTTGATCCAGCGAATGGGGTTACGCTGCGGTAGACAATCGTATGTATGACCGCTGCGGGTGAAGGCATGACTCGGGAGATCTGGCGCTCCTGCGTGGCGAAGTACCACAGCACGAGTACGCAAAAAATCCCGATCGAGCCAATCAGAGTGAAACGGAGTTCCCTCGCCAGACTGAACCCGACCTGCGTGTCACGTATTCCCACGGCTGGAACCCAACGGACTACCACCGATTCGATGTAGTTCAGCACGAGCGTCATACCTGCACCCAGCGCGGCCACGCAGAGCATTCCAACGATGACCATCGACGTGTCGATTCCGGTGGTCGCATTTTCGAGGACGAATCCAAGGCCGAGATAGGCACCGAGCAATTCGGCGGCAACCAGAGTCATCCACGCGAATTGGATACCGAGGCGAAGGCCTGTAAAGAGCATCGGGACCGCACTGGGAAGCCGAACCGAGAAGAACACCCGAAGGCGATGGGCACCATGAACTCTGGCAGCCTCGATAAGTCGAGGGTCGGTTCCTTCAATCCCCGTTAGGGTGTTGATCAGCGTAGGTGAGAGCACCGCCAGCGAAATGATGAAGAGCTTCCCTGCCGGGCCGATGCCAAACCACAGAATGCTGATGGGAATCCATGCAATAGGAGGAATTGGTCTCAGCGCCTGGAAGAGCGGGTTGATAAGGGCCTTGCAAATCGGGCTGTATCCCATCAGGCATGCAAGAACGACGGCGACGCATGAGCCAATCGCGAATCCCCCGAGGACCAGTTGCGTACTTGCCCATGCGTGTTCCAAAAGGGTCGCGTTCGCGTAACCCTTGACCAATGACGTCTGTGCGGCTGCGATAACCGATTCGGGGCTGGGGAAGATGTATTTCGGTATGACATGTGACCAGGACGTGAGGCCGTACCACAAGGCCACCGCTGCAAGCACACAACCAGTTGGCGGAAGCGCGCGACCGAATGGAGCGATCGCCCCGGCGACCGCACCGGAGTGCCATAGGCGATTCATTGGGACGCGACCATTCGCCGCTTCGCTGCCCGGGGAATCGATAGCTCCGCAGGGATCAGCGATCCAGGCAAGCCACCGGTTCCTCTCGATCGGGGCGGGACGTCCGAAGGCGGCAACGAGGAGTCAGTTGGACTCGGTCGCGAACTTCAGAAGCGCCGGGTTCCTTTCAACCATCTGCATGTACTTGGACGTAGCGAATTGATCCGGGGTGGGAGGAGACTGAAACATACCCACGGATGTCCCGAAGTGAATCAGCTCATTGAGCCACGCGTGCCATTGGCTGGCGCCTCCATTGCTACGCATCAGTTTCAGTTGCTCCGGAACCGTGAAGTTCGGTGCCAGCGCGAGCATGGTCTTCGCTTGACTCAGCGTGAGTTCCTTGCCCCCTTCCCTGGCGAAGGCTGCGAACGCTTGAATGGCTTCGTCAGGATGCTTCCGCTCCCATACGACTCCATGGGAGTAGACCGCCAGAAATGCAGCGACGGCCTCGGGATGTGCCTTCGCAAACCCCGGCGTCACGACGATGTTGCCGAGGATATGAATACCGGCTTGGCGTCCATCACAAATCACCTTGGCTCCAATGGACTGCTCCAACTCGAACTGATCCTGCGTATATTCCATCCAGACTTGGAAGGTTCCCGAGCGCGCACCGGTATTGATCGCCGCAAGCTGCATGTTGAGAAGCTTCACGTCTTTCGGGGAGACTTTGAACTTGTTCTGCAGGCACGCAAGCACCGCCCATTGGCCAGTTGACTGCTGGGTAACCGGGATCGTCTGGCCCTTCAGGACCTGAGGATCCTTGGCGATCTGTTCCGCCATCGATTTGCTGGCCATCATCTGGTTCAGGCCGCCCTCTTCATCGGATATTCCGATGGTCAGGAGGCCGAACTCCCGAGCGCCCTCGATCGCCGGGACGCTGCCGGTGGCGCCGAGGTCCCACGATCCGGATGCGGCCGCCGCTACCTGAGGTGCACCAGCCGGGAAGTGCGTCGTCGAAACCACCTTCAGACCAACCTGCTGCCACCAACCCTGCTTGGTCGCCTCATACATGGGTACGGCCCACGGCACCGCAGGCTGCCACGAGATGCGGATGGATACCGGCTGCGCGGCAGGGGACGAAGGTGATGTCGCCTGCGACGAGTTCCACCCAAAGGCTGCCACCACGATGCTGACGGCGGCAACACGGGCCGCCGTACGCGAAGTGGATTGCGAACGCCTACTGTCTTGGACCATCATTTCGCTCCCTCTGTAATCGTGTTCGCCTCGGTCCTGGTCGAAAGCGACGCACCTCCGAGCCACGTTGACTGCCCTTGCTAGTTCATCCAGGTACCACCGTTGACATCGAGTACGTGTCCGGTGATGTAGGAGGCCGCCGGGGAGCAGAGGAACGCGCAGGCTTCGGCGATTTCCTCAGGACGTCCCAAACGCCCGAGTGGGACCTTGGCCGCGATCGCCGGCCAGCGGTCCCTTGGAATCATTTCTCCCTCGATGGAGCCTGGCGCAATGCAGTTGACGCGGACACCGGACGCAGCGAGTTCGATTGCCAGGGACCGAGTAAGCGAGATCACGCCAGCCTTGGAAGCGCAATAGTGAGCCTTGGTCCCGCTGGGTGACGGGTTGAGGGCGGCGTATCCGACTCGAGCGGCCCGCGACGCAATGAGAACCGCCGATCCATGCGCCGCACGCAGCGCATCAATCGCCGCACGCATGACGTTGAAGGCACCTGTGAGATTGACGCTGATCACCCGCTCCCAGTCCCTGGGGTCCATCTGACTAATCGATACGGTAGAGGTGGTAATCGCGGCGGAGTGCACGACCACGTCGACGGCTCCCATCCCCACAGCCGCCGCCGCCAACCGCTCGCAGCCTGAGTAATCGCATACGTCGGTCTCGATCCACCGCACACCTGCAGGGGTCCCGCTGGTTGGCGGTGCGAGATCGGCGATCAGCACTCGATGGGTCGGCGCAAAGCGTTCTACGATGGCGAGCCCGATGTTGCGGCTTCCACCCGTGACGATCGCAACGCGTGCCGGCACCATGCCCTCTAGTAGTTCGACGCAGGGACGTGACTCGCGGCCGGATCGACGGCAACGTCAATCACGGTGGGGCACGCATGTGTGCGGGCTTCCATCATGGCGTCGAGGAGGGCATCCTTCCGGTCGACCCGAATGCCTCGACAGCCCATGCCTTCGGCAACGTGGGCGAAATCGATATGCGAGAAGCCCGATGCGAATGCCTTGCCTTTCTGATTGTCTCGAACCATTCCGAGGCCGTCGTTATTGGCGACGACCACGGTAATGGGTAACTGCTCCTGTACGCAGGTCGCAAGGGTCGGCATGGTCATCGCCATACCGCCATCGCCGATCAGACTGACTACGTTCTTTTCCGGGTGCACGAGCTTGGTCGCAGCCGCCGCGGGAAGACCCCAACCCATGCCACCGATCCCACCTGGAACCACGAGTTGACCGGGCGTTCGCACACGCAGCGTATTGGTCACCCAAATCCGATTGCTCCCCGCGTCGAGCGTCAACATGTCGTCGGCGCATAGGAATTTGTCCAGTGCGCCAACGATGTCGGCGAAGTGCAGCGTCCCGGATGTGGCCCGCATGGCCGGAAGGATGCCGAACCCCGTTGCCGCGTTGCGCACTGTGATCGCATCCTGACGCTCGGCGCGACGTGAGACGCCGAGGTCGAGCGGTTCTAGAGCGGCAAGAACGTCTGCGGCATCAGCGGTCATGGCAAGATCGACCGGGACCACCCATCCGGCGTTTCGCGGATCCACGTCAACCTGCGCAATGCGCTGCTTCCCCGGACGTATCAATTCAGGATCACGGAAACCGGTGTAGTCGGGGCCGAGGCTCGCACCGAGCACAAGGATGAGGTCAGCGGCTGCAACGGCACTATTCGCAGACTTGGCACCCCAAGTCCCGAGCATTCCGACGGAAATCGAGGACGTCTCGTCGATGACGCCCTTGCCGTTGTAGCTTGTCGCCACCGCAATGCCGGCACGGTTCGCGACGCGAGCGAGCAGCATTCGTCCACGGACATTCTGTAATCCGGCACCTGCAATGATGACGGGCGCCCGAGCTTCCGCGATCCACTTCGCAATCGTTGCAACGGCACCCGGATCGGGGCAGGGGGAAGTGGACGCCAGGTAGCCTCGGGATGGGAAAAGGCGCGCCCGCAGATTTTCCGGAATTTCGCGTCGGATGATCGGCGTCTTCAGTACCACCGCCGCCGGCCCCTGGCGGGGAAGGCTCGCATGCTTGTAGGCCATCTGCAGCCCAAACACCGCTTCCTCGGGCTCGGTCGCGTAGGTCACAAACTTCGTCATCGTGCGCAGCACCGAGCGGACGTCCGCTGCACCGTAGTCGCCGGTCATCGATTGGTACACCCCGTATTGCCCGAAGCCGTCGTAGCACGAGGTTTCGGTCAGAACGACCATTGGGGAACCTGAGAAGTAGCCCTCGAGAATGCCGAATCCACCGGTGGTACTGATCCACGGTCCTTGGCCCATCAGTACCCCGGGCTTGCCGGTCAGCTTTCCGTAGACCTGAGCCATCACGGATGCGATCTGTTCACTGCGGGTCAGCACAACCCGCACCTTGTCCTTCCGTTCGTAGAACTCGTCGAGCATCCAGGTGACGCCCAGTCCCGGTAACGTAAACGCGGTGTCGGCACCACACTCGAGCAGCGTTTCAACCAGCGCTCGCTTCACGGTTGTCATCGGAACCTTCTACGGTCTAGTCGGCAGTCGATTTTGGTTAATGTATGCAAACGCTTGCATCATGTCAATCGAACCGGAACCTGACGAGGACGCGCCTATCTGCAAAAGGGTGCTATTCGAGGTCCTCCCTTTTTGCCTTTCTAGCATGTTGCACCGCAAACGTTTGCATGCAAACAATACGCTAGAATCGCTGACTATGAAGAACCGGACTGGCAGTTCGGCGCGGCGGACACACACGGCTCCAATGACCGACGGGACTCGACGCTCGTCACTTTCCGATGTGGCGGCACTCGCTCGGGTTTCGGCCGGAACGGTGTCTCGCGCCCTGTCGCGTCCGGAGATGGTCCAGGAGGCAACCCGGGTACGCATTGTCAAGGCAGTGCGGCAGTTGGGCTACGTTGCAAATGGTGCCGCTCGGGCTCTTTCGTCACAGGTGACCCACACCGTTGGCGCGATCATTCCGCGGTTCGGAAACTCCTCCTTTGCCGGTATGGCGCAGGCCCTTGAGCGGACACTTTCCCAGGCTGGCTTCACGCTGCTGATTGCTGCGCCCGACCATCGCCACAGCAACGAAACCGAGATCCTGAGGAAGATCCTCGAGCGAGGGGTGGATGCGGTGGCGTTACTCGGTGCGGTGCATGAACCCATGACGTATTCGATGCTGGCTTCCCATCGGGTCCCCTTCGTCCTCATGTGGGCGCACGCGGTCGAAGCGCTGCCCTGCGTAGGCTTTGACGAGCGTGGAGCGGCGGCACTGGTCATCGACCACCTCGCTGCGCTTGGGCACCGCAGGGTCGGATTTATAGGAGGCCGGAGCAGCGAAAATGAGCGCGCACGCAAGCGTTACCAAGGGGTTGTCGCGGCCATTGCACGGCACGGTATGACTCTGGGCGAGGGTGTCACCATCGAAACCGACTATGGATTCCGTGAAGGGCATGACGCCATGTCCAGGATCCTTACCGCGAGTCCCGGTGTGACCGCAGTCGTATGCGGAAACGATTACCTGGCAACCGGCGCTCTAGCCGCCTGCGACGAGGCCGGTGTAGACGTTCCCAGAAAGCTATCGATCGCGAGCTTCAACGACAACGAGTTCGCCGCGTACCTTCGGCCCCCGCTGACCACTGTTCGTCTGCCAATCGAGCAAATCGGTGCGACGGCAGCCACCTATCTGATCGAGCGCTTATCGGGGATAACCCCTGAGCATCAAATCCGGTTACCCATCGAACTGATCGTGCGTGGGAGCACGGCGATGGCTGTAGATACAACCGGCGTTCGTGGTCCGCGGCGACGTGGATGATGGGGCGAGGGTGCGAAGCTCGGAATCGGAGTGTGCCGCGCACCCCGAGATGGGATCAGATTGCCATCGACTGGCCACCGTTCACATCGAGCGTTGCGCCGGTGACGAAACCGGCCTCATCGGAGGTTAAAAACGCAATTGCTGCGGCGACGTCTTCGACGCGTCCATGCCTTCGTACTGGGATCGACTCGATGATCTTGGCGCGATCCGCGGGGCTGTGGCGTTCGCTGAGGAGACTCTCAACGCGAGGCGTAAGGATTGCACCCGGAGCCACGGTATTGCATGTGATTCCGAACGGCCCGAACTCCTGCGCGATTTGCAGTGTGAACGCCTGCATTGCACCTTTGGCGGCGACGTAGTTGGCGCCGGCAAACAGCGACCCATAGCGGCCAGCCTTGGACCCCATGTTGACAATCCTGCCGTAACGAGCGCGTTGCATGTGGGGCACCACCGATCGTGTGACCCGAACGCAGGTGGTTACATTCATGGCGATCACGCGCTCCCAGTCGTCGTCGGTGATCTCCAGCAGATGGAACGGTGTGTGTAACGATCCGCCAATATTGTTTACGAGCACGTCGATGCGGTCGCAGGCTTCAATGATTTCGCTGACACCGGATTCAATCGCCGTGTGATCGACCATATCCACGCACCGTACTCGAACTCGGCCTTCAAGGGATCTCGCTTCGTCGAGGGCCGCAGCCATCGCGACTTCGTCTCGATCCCAGATGACAACCGTCGCCCCTTCCGAGGCAAGTCGAAATGCGACCGCTTTGCCGATTCCGGAAGCTGCCGCAGTCACGAGCGCCACGCGATTCTCGAAGCGCATCAATTGGTGGGCCTCTCCATCGCTGCGTGTCGTTGGCCGAAGGTTATGGAGGTCGCCATCGAAGTCGGGCGGCGTTCGTGCATGTTCACACACAATTGAGTCTGAATGCAAGCGCTTGCACCTCTTCTCGCAGCGCAACATAGAAAGCGAAGACATCGCTACCCCTCCCGTCGGGGAACCCTTAGTGTTGACGCAGCGCGTGGTAAGGATTGACAGGGTGCAATCGGTTGCATACGATTCATTCGCTGCGAATGCGGAGCGCGAACCCTACGATGGACGTCAGGGCATCGAGCGTCGATTTGGCTCACTCGAAGGAGACAACCCGAAAATGAACAGGCTCAACGGTAGTGGGATCATCGCGACCGTCGCGGTGATCGGTCTGGTTGCAACCACCGTAGCCTATGGTGCCAACTCGGGCGCCCCAGCGGTTGCTACCAGCGGAGCCCCGAGTTTGAGCCTGAACGTCGGCTATACGCAGGGCGGCAGCGCCCTGAAGTGGTTCGTCGCGCAGGAGAAGGGGTTCTTTGCGGAGCGCGGCTTGCACGTCAACCCCATTGGGTTCTCGGGTGGTATCGCCGCAGCGACTGCGCTCAAGGCGGGGTCGGTGGACATCAATCTTACTGCCGCAACCGGTGTCGCCACCGCCCTAAGTGCCGGCGTCGACATCAAGACTTTTTATGCAAGTTACGACGAATCGGCCGGCGATTGGCTGGTTGCACGAAAGGACAGCACAATTACGGGCATCCAAAATCTGAAGGGTGCGACGATCGGGACGAGCCGCGGAAGTACGGCGTGGGTGTGCCTGATGTCGATGCTGAAGAGTGAAGGTCTCGTAGGGCACGTTGACATCAAGGACATCAAAGGTCAGGCGTGGGTTCCCGCCATGCAAAGCAGAAGTGTTGATGCGATTCAGGGTTGGCCACCTGCGGCGCAACAAATTGTCCAATCATTGGGTGGGCGCAAGATTGCTGACTGCAGTTCCTATGCGCGAGAAACGATAATCTGGGAAGCACCGGCAGAAGTGCTCAAGACGAAGAAAGAGGCGGTCCTCGCGTGGGTTGCGGGCATGGAGAAGGCCGGAAAGTGGATCGGCGAAAACCGGTCCGAAGCGGCGGTCATATGGTCGAAGTACTCGGGCGTACCGGCAAAGGACGCTGCGAGCGCGCTCCCATATATCGAGTGGTTGACGGTGAAGGATATGCTTGACCCGAAGCATCCGTCGAACATGGTGAACGCAAGCGGCCTCGCCAGGCAGTATGCGACCTACCGGACGATATTGGACGAAGGCAAGATTTTCCCGAATCCGTTGCCGGATCTGGCCAAGTCGATCGACCCGTCGCTCATCAAGGAGTATGAAGGTCGGCAGTAGGGTCGCTGGCCCGGCGTCGGGCGCATGTGGGACCTGCGGGACTCGATCAAAGGGGAAGCGGGCTCCGGCCGGAGCGTGACGAACCGAGGGCTGCCAGAAGCCTTGCAGGATCCATCGCACCGGACGTGTAGCTGATCCACGGCGGAAGCACTTCGTTCGGGAGGACAAGCAGTCGTGCTCGTCGAAGCGACTCGTATGGGGCAGATACTTCGATGGCTTCGCCGCAGTTCCGGGCTCGCTGGATGCCTGGCCCTCTGGTGCGTGTTGTCTTATGGAGGCATCGTGTCTCGGGGGTTCCTCCCGAGTCCAACCGGTATTGTCGAGCGATTCATCGAGCTGGCGGAGAACGGCTACGCGAATTCGACCCTGTGGCAACACATCTTCGACAGTGTTTACCGCACATTGAGTGGATTCGTGCTGGGGGTCGCGGTCGGTACTCCGATAGGTCTGCTCCTTGGATACTACCGGCGGTTCGACGAGAGCATAGGTCCCATCTTTAGCTTCCTGCGCCCGATACCTCCCATCGCCTACACGCCATTGTTTGTCCTGTATCTGGGCATTGGGGATGCGTCGAAGATTGTGCTGATCTTCATTGGTGCGTTTCTCTACATGCTGCTGAGCGCCCAGGCCGGAGTTCGAAATGTTCCCGAAGTGCTCGTCAGAGCTGGCAAGAATGCCGGGCTACGTGGCGCAGGCCTCTTCATCAAGGTGATTATCCCCGGTTCATTACCGGGAATCATGACCGGTGCCCGCACTGCCCTCTCCGTCTCATGGGCGCTGGTGGTCGCGGCAGAGCTCATCGCGGCACAAGCCGGCCTTGGCTACATGGTTTCGAACGCCGGGGTGTTCTTCGACATCCGAACGCTCTTCGTTGGCATCATCCTGATCGGCATTGTTGGACTTATTCTGGATCGAACCATCCTGATGATTGAGCGCAGGCTGCTTCACTGGCAGGGCCGCTGACAGGGTCGCGGCCTTGCCGACCGCCACCGCCTACCAATCGCGCGGCAGAGCGAAAGCCCTGGGGGTGCCGCTCGTAATCAAAGGCAACGCCAAACTGATGCCGCCTGTGATTGAGATCTCGGCCGTACAAAAGAAGTATGGGAACGTTGTCGCACTCGCGAATGCTTCGTTTTCGGTCGCCACGTCTGAAGTTGTTGCAATCGTCGGCCCCAGCGGTTGCGGCAAATCGACGTTGTTGAACATCATCGCGGGCTTCGACGAGCCAACCGGTGGCACGGTGCTGGTTCACGGATCCCCGATTCTTGCGCCCGGACCCGAGCGTAGCGTGGTGTTTCAGCAGCCAGCTCTCTTCCCATGGCTGAACGTGAGGCGGAACATCACATTCGGCTTTAGCAGGTCAAAGGCTGCGAAGGAGAGCGCGAGGGTTGATGAGTTCATCGACATCATGGGCCTGCGTGGTTTTGAGGGGTCCTACCCGTATCAACTGTCCGGCGGCATGATGCAGCGCGTTTCGATCGCGCGAGCCCTGATTCGTGACCCGGAAGTCCTTCTGATGGACGAGCCGTTTGGCGCCTTGGACGCACAAACCCGGCTGACAATGCAGGAGCTGCTTCACGACGTCTGGGCACGCTACGCTCCAACGATCGTCTTCATCACACATGATGTCGACGAGGCCGTGTTCATCTCCGATCGCGTGTTGGTGATGTCGGCGAGGCCGGGATGCATCAGGGACGTTGTGGAAGTTCCGCTGAAGAGACCGAGAAGCTACGAACTCATCATGAGCGCGGCGTTTGTGGAGATCAAGCGCCGCGTTCTCGCAGAATTGCATACACCGGTGCGTTCGTGAAACCAACACAGGGGCCAGCGCGCCTGCCCACGTACAAGGAGCTTCCGCTGCACCTTGGGCTTCCCGTAAGCTGGAATCTCTTCGGTGACGAGGATTCCCTCGGGATGCTGAACACGCAGACCGAGGAGCGCATCGCCAGGGCGGCCGGATTGGTCACCAAGGGGAAGCTGTTTGCTTTGGACCGGGGTACCGAATTGATGGCTGCCGGAAGCCTGTTCAATAGGGGTACCCCGCGACATCGGGTATTTCGAACGCCTTCCGGTGCCTTGGACGATGTTCTGGACAATTATTACCCGCAGGGTTCCTCGCAATGGGACTCGCTCGCTCACGTACCTGCGTTCCCGGATCTGTTCTACAACGCTGTAGGCCTCAGCGAGGTACTCGATGCCGGGCGGTGCTGTATCTCCGCAGCGGCAAGGAAGGGTATCGCCGGGCGCGGGGTTCTTGTCGATCTCGGACGCATGCTCTACGACAGGTGGGATGGCTATTGCCCAGGCGAGAGTTACGCCATTTCAGTAGATGAGGTGCAGGACGCAGTTGCATCAGCGAAGCAACGTCTCGAGACCGGCGATGTCCTCCTCATTCGGACCGGTTGGATTGGATGGTACGAATCGTTGCCGCTGGCGAGGCGGCAGGACTTAGCAAGGGCGGGCAATTTGAAAGCGGTCGGACTAGAACATTCCGAGAGGATGGCCGAGTATCTTTGGGATAGCCACGTCGCGGCGGTGGCTGCGGATTGTCCCGCCCTGGAGGTATGGCCCCCCGATCATGAGAAGCCTTTCGGATTTCTTCACCACGCGCTGATCGGCCGCCTTGGAATCATGCTGGGAGAGTTGTGGTGGCTGGATGCGCTCGCGGCGGACTGCCTTGCTGATGGGAAGTACGAGTGCTTCGTCGTCTCGGCGCCTTGGAATGTTCCGCGAGGGATCGGCTCTCCCGCAAATGCATTGGCATTCAAGTGATCAGGCGTCCTGGTTGCCGGTGGATCGAGACTCTGCATCGCTGAGCTAGCAGCGCGGTCGAGGTCGCCCACGACGACCAGGAGGTCCGTACTGATCCCCACCCGGTCTCAGTACGGCGCGGAGGCAGAGTTTTCCGGCTTCGTTGGATGCTCCGTGGGCTGCGTCCGCGGGCTGCGCTGGGCGAATTCCAACGGTGTCGCCCATCCCAAAGCACCG